>Ga0233424_10000395_pt1 | contig 57429 bp, 47 predicted proteins | sample Watercolumn_Towu_FD_181011 | JGI IMG/M metagenome (GOLD analysis project Ga0233424, IMG submission 181011) | Freshwater microbial communities from Lake Towuti, South Sulawesi, Indonesia - Watercolumn_Towuti2014_125_MG | ecosystem: Environmental > Aquatic > Freshwater > Lake | place: Indonesia... | reverse complement strand
TTGGCTGTCCAGGTCAAGTTGAGCGAGGCGTCTGGTTCCAGGCCGCAAGATTAGGGCTATTCTCATGACTTTGATCAATTTGTAAATGGCATTCTTCGGTGTCAACGGCGCATCAGTGCACCCGCAGTTGACGGTGCCTTGGACTGGAACCGGTCGATTTGGAGTGCGCCGGCAGAGCGTAACGGCGACGGCGCTTTCTTGTCGAATCCCCACACCGCGGACGGCCCGGGAGTGCCGCCCTTGGCCCACGCCAAAGCGGCGTCGCGCTCCGCTTGCCGCCGCACTCCAAAGAGTCACCGACAACGAAGGGGATGCACTGCGGTGTCAACGGGTTGAAGTATCCATTCTTCGCACGCGGCTCCATTCAAGAGAAACGTTGGTTGTCATTCGGATCGGGAAACAATACGGAAGGCGACTGTGCCTGTCAGCGGGGCAATGGTTCGTACGTCGGTTAGGAGTTTTGATCTATCGATCTCTCCGCACGGCGCGCCGCGCCGAACGCGCCGGCAAATTCGCCCAGTTGGGCGGGCACAATGCTAATGCCTGTGCGGCTCGTGGCCCATTCCACTTCGCGCACGAACCGCTTGAGTGGACCGAAAAGCGCTTTGCCGGCCCGGGCGATTCCGCCGCCGATCACCGCGATTTCGGGATCCAAAACGTTCGTGAACGATCCAATAGCGCACGCGAGCGCCTTGACCGATCTCAACCAAATGCGAGTCGCCTCCGCGTCGCCGCGCAAGTGCCCCTCAATGAGTTCGTGCGTGGTGGCAAAGCGTCCGGCGGAGCGTTCGTGAATGGTGCAATTGCCGATCATCACTTCAAGGCTGCCTGGCATTTTGCAGATGTCCGAAGGCCCGTCCATGTCGAGCGTGGAGTGGCCAAGGTGTCCGGCCTTGCCGGTGTAACCTCGCAGGAGACGGCCATCCACCATCGCCGCGCCGCCGACACCGGTCCCCAGCGTAACCATGATGACGTTGCCGCAGCCGCGGGCTGCGCCTTGCCACACTTCGCCGAGCAACGCCGCGTGCGCGTCATTCAAGACAGGAACAGGGAAGGACGTTCCAAGATAATCGGACCACACCAATCCAACCAGGCCGTGCAGGCGTCCCGGCATGAACGCAATCCAATGGCCGCTCTTGTCCGCCAGGCCTGGAGCTGAAAGACCGATTCCACTCGGCGGCCGGCCTTGTTCCTTTTCCATGCGATTCGCGAGATCACGGATGGTTTGAGCGAAATGCATCCGCCGGTCCGGATCAAACGCTTCGTTATGGCGCGACAGCACCTTGCCTTCCGATGTGACCGCGACCGCTTTGACACTCGAACCGCCCAGATCGATTCCGAGAAAATAGGCCATAGGCGATGGGCGATGGGTAATCGGTTTTCGTGGAAGTTTTCCGTGGGTCTGCTGGGTCTGCCTCACATGCCTCTCGTCGCTTGCCGCTCGCCTTTTACTCATATTGTCCCTCGCTCACACACCAGCCGCCATCCACGGCGAGGATCTGGCCGGTCACAAATCGCGATTCGCTCGACATAAAAAACACCGCGGCCGCGTCCAGATCCTCTGGCTTTCCGATTCGTCCCCCATCGAGGGGTTGTTTGGTTCGGATGAATTTCAGAATTTGCCGGTCGCTCTGCGCGCGTTGGGACATGGGTGTGGCAACGAGCGCAGGCGCAATCGCGTTGAACCGAATCCTATGGCTCGCATAGTGGGCGGCGGCTGATTTCGTAAGGCCGATCGCAGCCGCCTTGGCCGCGGCGTAAGCGTGCGTGGCGAAGTAACCGGGAGACGGTGAAAACCCCAGGACAGAGGTCATGTTCAAGACACTGCCTTCGGTTTTCCGTTCGAGAAACTGTTGAAGAGCGGCGCGGTTCGAGAAGAAGAGCGAAGTCAGATTCAAATTCAAAGTCTGTTCCCAACCTTGATCGGTCAATTCGTGCAAGGGACCGTCCCCGTACCGGCGCCCGCTGCCACCGGCAACATGATAGAGTCCGTGAAAACCGCCGAATCTTTTCAACGCCGCTTGTATGGCCCGCCCGGCCGTCTTAGGATTCGAAGCGTCGGCGATAAAGCCCGCGGCGGCTTCTCCCAATACTTGGACGGCGATTTTGACCTTCGCGCCATCGCGTCCGACGACGATCACACCGGCACCCTCGCGCACAAAGGCGCGCGCGGCGGACAATCCCAAACCGCTGGTGCCTCCGATCACGACGAGCGATTTGTTCCTGAGTCTTGCCACGCCGAGGTTATAGCCGAGCCACAGAGAGGAATCCAGGTTCTTCGCTGATTTGACCGGAGTGGACTCCATTCGGATTTCGAGTTCTTTCGGCATCGGGGATTGGCTCCTTGATTCCAACGCCGAAGCAGAACGCGAGGGAATAAGGCTCGATAACCGGCGGGGAAGCCCCTCTTATACTTACGGCTGCCGGATTGACGATCCCGTCGTCTGGCGATTACGTTCAAACTGCGATGCTGCAGTTTTTCCAGTCTTCTCTTGGTAAGAAGTACGTCATGGCCGTCAGCGGGTTTTGCCTGTTCGGCTTCGTCATTGTCCACATGGTGGGAAATCTGCAAATATTTCTGGGCCCCGAACCGCTCAACCGCTACGCGCATTTCCTGCAATCGATGCCCGAGCTCTTATGGCCGGCGAGAATTGGGTTGTTGACGCTCGTGGGATTGCACCTTTGGTCCGCCGTGAAGCTTTCCGCTGTAAACAAGGCGGCGCGCCCGACCGGCTATGCCGGAAATCCAACGCCCATTTCGGCCAGTTACGCTTCGCGCACGATGCTCATGAGCGGGCTGATCGTCGCGGCGTTCATTGGGTATCACCTCCTGCACTTCACGATCAGGATTCCGGCGGTCAATCTGACGGGCCAGGATTTCAAAACCTTGCTCGATCCCCAGACCAAACACCCCGATGTCTTTCGCATGATGGTCGTCGGTTATTCGAGCGGCTGGGTGTCGGGCTTTTACATCCTTGCCATGGGGCTGCTGTGCCTCCACCTGAGCCACGGAGTGAGCGCCATGTTTCAATCCGTCGGCTTGAGAAACGAACAAAGCGAAAAGTGGATTGACCGGGCGGCCCGGGCCGCGGCGGCCATCATTTTCATCGGGAATTCCTCAATCCCCATCGCGGTCTTGCTCGGTTACGGAAGATGAACCTCGACGCCAAGATCCCTTCCGGGCCGCTGGAAAAAAAATGGGACCGGCACCGCCTGGAAATGAAACTGGTCAACCCGGCGAACAAGCGGAAGTTCGATGTCATCGTGGTCGGCAGCGGGTTGGCCGGCGCGTCCGCCGCGGCGTCGATGGCTGAACTGGGCTACAACGTCCAGTGCTTTTGCTTCCAGGACAGCCCACGCCGGGCCCACAGCATCGCGGCCCAGGGCGGCATCAACGCGGCCAAGAATTATACGAACGACGGCGACAGCATCTATCGGCTGTTCTATGACACGATCAAAGGCGGCGATTTCCGCGCGCGCGAAGCGAACGTGTACCGGCTCGCGCAGCTCAGCGTGAACATCATCGACCAATGCGTGGCTCAAGGCGTGCCTTTTGCCCGCGAATACGGCGGGTTGCTGGCGAACCGCTCCTTCGGGGGCGCGCAGGTGTCGCGCACCTTTTACGCCCGCGGCCAAACCGGCCAGCAATTGCTCTTAGGCGCCTATCAAGCGCTCTGCCGGCAGATCAGCCTGGGCCAAGTCAAAATGTTTCCCCGCGTCGAAATGCTCGACGTCGTGCTCGTCGATAGCCACGCCAAGGGGATCGTGGTTCGCAATCTCGTCACGGGCGAAATCTCTTCGCACGCCGCGGACGCCGTGGTGCTGGCCACGGGCGGATACGGCAACGCATTTTATCTTTCGACCAATGCGCGCGGCTGCAACGTGACCGCGATCTTCCGGGCTTACAAGAAAGGCGCCGCGTTCGCGAATCCGTGTTACACCCAGATTCATCCCACGTGCATCCCGGTCAGCGGCGATCACCAGTCCAAATTGACTTTGATGTCGGAGTCATTGCGCAACGACGGCCGCGTTTGGGTGCCCAAAAACAAAGGCGACAAACGTCCGCCGCCGCAGGTTCCGGAAACCGAGCGCGACTATTATCTCGAACGCAAATATCCAAGCTACGGCAATCTCGCGCCGCGCGATATCTCCTCGCGCGCCGCCAAGGAAGTGTGCGACGAAGGCCGCGGCGTCGGACCGGGAGGTCTCGGCGTGTATCTGGATTTTGCCGACGCCATCCAGCGCCTGGGCAAGCACACGATTGAGGAGCGTTACGGCAACCTTTTCTCCATGTATGAGACGATTACGGGAGAGAATGCCTACGAAATGCCGATGCGGATTTATCCGGCGGTCCATTACACGATGGGCGGGCTTTGGGTGGATTACAATTTGATGAGCAACATTCCCGGACTGTTCGTCCTGGGGGAAGCTAATTTTTCCGATCACGGCGCAAACCGGCTCGGTGCCAGCGCCCTCATGCAAGGATTGGCCGACGGTTATTTCGTCATCCCCTACACGATCGGACACTACTTTGCTTCGACGAAGCCGTTGAAACCATCGACGAGCCACCCGGAATTCAAGAAGGCCGAAGAGGAAGTTCGGGCGCGGACGAAGAAGCTTTTGGCGGTGCGCGGCCGACGAACCGTCACTTCTCTCCATCGCGAACTGGGAAAGCTTCTGTGGGACAAGTGCGGCATGGCTCGTGAGGAAAGCGGACTGAAGGAGGCCCTGAAGCGCATTCCGGAATTGCGCGCGGAGTTCTGGGAAAACGTGAAGGTCACCGGAGAAAATCAGGAATTGAATCAGGCGTTGGAACACGCGGGTCGCGTCGCGGATTTCATGGAGTTCGCGGAATTGCTGTGCCTGGATGCGCTGACGCGGCGCGAGTCGTGCGGAGGCCATTTCCGAACGGAATTCCAGACCGAGGACGGCGAGGCCTTGCGGGACGATGCGAACTTCGCTTCCGTCTCCGCGTGGGAATATCCGGGTGCCAACAAGCCCCCGGTTTTGCACAAGGAACCTCTCGTTTACGAGGAGGTAAAAATGACCCAGAGGAGCTACAAGTGAGCAGATTTGCCATTGACGATTCGAGCGGATTGCGGTTTTCGTGGCCCGGTCTTTCCAAGGAGGAAACGCGCTTGAAATCTCAAACTCAAATCGCCATAAAAACATCTCATACCATCCGCAGATCCAACCTCTCGTTTCATTCGTCACGCCAGCACTCACGGATGCCCGCGAACTACAACCCGGTTTCTCTGATCGAACGACAGATCCACCTCATCCGCGGCCAGAAAGTGATGCTGGATGTGGATTTGGCCTTGCTCTACGGCGTAGAGACCCGGGTGCTGAACCAGGCCGTTCGCCGCAATCTGGAGCGCTTCCCCCAGGATTTCATGTTCCTTTTGGATGCGTCCGAAGCGCGTCTGATGCGATCACAATCTGTGATCGCATCAGACGAAGTGAAGACAGCCGTCGCCATTTCGCGGAAGCGGAACCTTCGCCATCAGCCCTTCGTCTTCACCGAGCAAGGGATCGCCATGCTTTCCAGTGTGCTGCGCAGTCCCCGCGCCATTCTCGTCAACGTCGAGATCATGCGCACGTTTGTTCGGTTGCGGCAGTGGATGGCTTCGAACGCTGAGTTGGCGCGAAAGCTGGCGGCTCTGGAAAAACAGTACGACCGCAAATTCAAAATCGTTTTCGACGCGATTCGCGAATTGATGACGGAACCCAGGCCCGAACGCGCCGCCGTTCGCCGCGAAATTGGCTTTCACACTCTGGCCGCGAAACCGCAAAACGGACAGCGACTGCGGTCAAAGTTCTCTGCCTCATGAACTTCACTTTGCAGGTCTGGCGGCAAAGAAACGCGAACCTTCCCGGTCACTTCGCGACTTACAAGGCCGATGCAATCATCCCCGACATGTCGTTTCTGGAGATGCTGGACGTGGTTAACGAAGAGTTGATCGAGAATGGCGAAGCTCCAATTGCGTTCGACTCCGATTGCCGCGAAGGCATCTGTGGCATGTGTTCGCTCGTGATCAACGGCATTCCGCACGGCGGACGCAAAGGCACCGCGACCTGCCAGTTGCACATGCGTCACTTCAAAGACGGGGACACGATCACGATCGAGCCGTGGCGCGCCGGGGCATTCCCGATCCTCAGAGACCTGGTCGTGGACCGCAGCGCGTTCGACCGGATCATCCAGGCTGGCGGATTCGTTTCCGTGTCCACGGGCGGCGCGCCGGATGCGAACGCGATCCCCATTCCAAAGGACCGGCAGGAACGGGCCATGGACGCGGCGGCTTGCATTGGTTGCGGCGCGTGCGTGGCTGCCTGCAAGAACGCGTCCGCGATGCTCTTTGTAGCCGCGAAAGTTTCGCACCTCGGTCTCTTGCCTCAAGGCGCAGTGGAAAAGGAACGCCGCGTGTTGAACATGGTCCAAGCCATGGATGCCGAGGGCTTCGGCGCCTGCACGGTCACCGGATCGTGCAAGGCAGTTTGCCCGAAAGAAATCCCCCTCAGCTTCATTGGCCGAATGAACCGCGATTATTTGCGGGCGCTGTTCAAAGGAGATCGAGCCTACGGCTCCAGCTCGATGTCAAACTCCCCGACCGAAATCCTGGCTGCCTCGCCGAGTTCGATGTCATAACGGCGGCGCGCGCGCATCAAGGCGAACAAAAACTCGATCCACCCGCGTTCCGCCTCCGAGAGCCTCGAATTCGATCGGACATTTTCCACCCACTCGAAATCCTCCACCGTGGCCTGCCCGATGGGAATTTGCCGCAAGCGCGCCAGTTCCGACTTCCAGATCCGGATCGTCCGGTCAGCGCCGCCGGTGATCAACGCCCGGCCATCCGGGCTGAAACAAATGCAGGTCACGCGGTCTTGATGGCCTTCCAAGATCTTGAGTGGCGCGCCGCCCGGGACGCTCCAGAGCCGCGCGGTGCGATCGAATCCGCCGCTCGCCAGAACTTTACCATCCGGACTGAAGGTGAGGCAGCCGATCCAGCTTTCGTGGCCGTCGTTCGTGTCCGACGCACCCAACGTGTCCAGCGGTTCGCCGCCGGGGAGACGCCACAACCGGATCGTGGTGTCCCAACTGCCGCTGGCCATCAGGCAGCCGTCCGGGCTGATGGCCAGGCACGTCACGTCGTCGCGGTGGCCTTTGAGTCGCCGCAGTTGCATTCGATCCGCGAGACTCCAAATCATGATCGAACGGTCCTTGCTCCCACTGATCAAGTGCTGCCCATCTGGAGTGAAGACCACGCAGTTCACCATGGCTCTGTGCCCTTTCAAGGTCGCGACCGGTTGCGCCTCGTCAAAGCTCCAAAGGCGCACGTCGTTGTCGTAACTTCCGCTCGCGAACAGGCCGCCGTGGGGACTGCGCGCCAGGCAAGTCACGACGTCCGAATGGCCGTTCAGCCGCGCGATGGGTTCGCCCTCCGGGACGCTCCACAACCGAACGCTCGTGTCGCTGCCGCAGCTCGCCAAAACGCGTCCGTCTCCGCTGAACGCCAGGCTTCGAACCTCCTCCGTGTGGCCTTGCAACCGGTGCAGCATCTGACCGTCCGGCCAGCGCCAAAGCATCACCGTGCGGTCACGGCCCCCGCTGGCCAGGACGCGTTTGTCCGGGCTCAAAGCCAGACAATCCACCCAGTCCGTGTGGCCTTCCAGCGTCTGGATCGCCGCGCTTTCATGGACGCTCCAGAGCCGAATACTACGATCATGACTCCCGCTGGCCAACGTCAACCCGTCCCTCGACAGGATCATACAACCCACGGCGTCGCCATGGCCTTCGAGCAGGCGCGCGTTCCGGAGCAATCTTCCCAGGAACGGAGGTTCTTCCCGGCAACCTTCGAGCAATCGGCTTAACGCGGCGAACGCCTCGCGATCTTGTTCCTGAGGCGGATTCCAACGGGCGTTCTGGAGGTTCGTCACAAGTCGAACGCTCCAATCCGCGGGCGCCACTTGCGCCAACTGCCAACTGTCTTCCCAGCGCTTGTTCTCGTTGAGCACGGCCGCGGCCGCCTCCCATTCCTCCCCCGTCATCTCGCTGAGGCGCCGCTCGTGGCGCGCGCCGACGATCGCCCCCAGCCATTCCGTGCGGCCGCATTGCCGGCCCTTTTCTGCGATGCGGCACCGCAGTTTTCTGTTCCCGTTCTCATAAGCGCGCCCCAGGAAGCGCTGATCGAAATCCAGATTTTCGTAAGCTTCCCATTGTTCGGTGAGAAAATAAAAGAGCGCCCGTTGCGACGGTTCGCGTGGCGCGAACCGAGCCGAGATCGCGGCCGGGCGTGCGTCCGTTTCCTCTCCGTCGATGACGCATCGGCAAAGCGCTTCTTGTGCCTGAGGATCGCTCAACTCCCGCAACGCCGCGGCCGCTTCCTGCGCAAGACTCGGATCGGCATCCTTGGCGGCGGCAATCAAGGACTCCACAACTTCGGGCCCGCGCGCCGTCACGAGCTCCCTTCGGCGAGCTTTCAACGCCGTCCAAACTCGCACGCTCAACGGTTGGCTGGCGATGTATCCGGCCTGCTCCAGAGCTTCGGCTACTGGTGTTTCGCGCCTTTGAAACCAACGGCCGCACAGCGCGTCGATCGCGGCGGGATTCTTCAGTTTGCCCAGGCACTCGCGGGCGCCGTCCGCAATCTCCGAATCGGCATCCTGGCAAATCTGGACCAACGGATCGACGACTTCGGGCCCGCCGGACAGAATCAGATCCAGCCTCTGCATCTTCAGCGCGGTGAGCACGCGAATCTGAGCGGAAGACGAGGCGATCCAGTGGTTGCGCCGGATCAGATCGGCGAGAATTGAATGCCGTGTTGCGGTCCATACCGCGCAGATCCGGTCAATGCACAGCGGGTTGCCGAAGCTTTCGAGCGCCTTCACCGTCAGCGCCAACAGACGCTCCTCCTGGCACTGCGTCGCGAATTCCGCGAGGACCCCCGCCGCCTCGGGTGACGCCTGGCGCGCGAAGGACCGAATCGCGCGGCGTCGCAGCCAGGGGCCGAGCCATGGCACATCGCTCCAAAGCCGCTTACGGTATGAATCGGGTTCAACCACTAATGGACACTAATTGACAATAATCCGAAGAGATTAAACCCGTCGAAAGAATTTATAGGAAACAGAGACAACGGAGCAGATTCTCTTTCCTCCGATGCCTCCTGTTATCGCAGGCAAAGCCTTTGATGTTTGGTTGAGAACACTTCAGGAAAAGTCCCATCCAGATGGCTAAAAAACCGTCAGCCCCAAAATTACAACGAAGACTAGGAAAGCCAATCGCACGGCGCTGACGATTTTGAGCCGCTTCTCGTTCGCCGTCGCCCAGAGGATGAGGTCGCGAAGCCGCCAGGGCGAGATGGTGAACCACATGCCGGCCAGAATCCAGATGTAGGCCCACGTGGCGATCACGAGCCGCCATTGCGAGTCGTGCCAGCGGGCGGTGTCCAGCATCAGCTTCGCCACGAGCAGCAGCGCGATCGACAGCCCGCGCACCGCCAGAAAGTCAGGAACATAGATGCAAGTGGCCAGACCGAGCGCGCCGAAGCCGAACAGCATATACGGTTTGAGGTTGGCAAAATCTGAAATGGATTCGGCGTTCAAGTTCCACAGGAACCAGGCCGTGCCCAGGCCCATCAACGCATAGCCCCAGCCCATCGATCGGGGGAAACGCCGAGCCGCTTTGATGGCCTCTGCCGGTTTCAATAGCCCGTACAGTTGCGGCAAAGCAAACAAAACGCCTAGCCCGACTGCTAATGTGGAGAGCTTCATTGGTTATTCCGCGAGGTTTTGGAGTGCGCCAGTCCTCTCCGCACCTTACACGGATCGCGCATTGTGTCGCGGAGCGATGGAGTGACGGTAGCCGTGGGCTTCAGCCCACGGTTACCAGCCACGGGAATCTGCGGCGCGGCGCGGCGCTGGATCGATGGCAACCGACGGCAGGTCAGGCGTCGCCCCGCGACGAAACCCAAAAGCCCTGCCACGATCCGTGTAAGGTGCAGGGTCCTCTGGCGCTTTCGATCCGTCGCAGCAGGCCCAAAAGCGGCAGAGGACTGCCGCACTCCAAGACGCTGCCGCATGGAAGGTAGCTCGTTTCGGTTCGTGGCCCTAAGGCGCAGTGCGGGATCGTAAAGCCTACTCATGAAACTCCGCTTCCAGCCCCACGATTGCCGGGTCGCCATAGAGTGTGTGGGCGCTCGCCCGGCCAATCTTCAAATCCAGCAATTGGCCATGATGGCGCGGCGATCCCTCGAACACCACGATCCGGTTGCACCGCGTCCGTCCCTCCAAACGAACCGGATTTTTCCGGCTCGGTCCTTCGACCAGAATTTGCGCCGTTTGCCCGAGAAAGCGCTGGAGTTTCGCCGCGACGATTTCATCGACCGTTTTGAGCAGTTCCGCGTGCCGCTCTTCGATCAGCGGTTGCGGAATTTGATTCGGCATTGCAGCCGCCGGCGTGTCCCGGCGCTGAGAGTATTTGAAAACGAAGGCCTGATCGAACTGCACTTCGCGCACCAACGAAAGCGTCTGCTCGAAATCTTCTTCCGTCTCCCCCGGAAAGCCGACGATGATGTCCGTGCCGATCCCGATGCCGGGCTGTGTGCGCCGCAATTTCTCGATGATACTCAGATAGCGCCCACGCGTGTAGCCACGGTGCATCAACTTCAAGACGCGATCACTCCCGCTCTGAACTGGGAGATGCGCGCTCTCGCACAGCTTGGGCAAGCGGCCGTACGCCTCGACCAGGTCGTCGCCGTAGCCTTTGGGATGTGGCGACGTGAATCGAATGCGGTCCAGCCCGTCGATTTCGTGAACGGCCTCGATCAGTTGCACGAAAGCGGACTTGCCATCCTTCGTGCCGATTTCGCGTCGCCCGTAACTCGTCACAATCTGGCCGAGCAAGGTGATCTCTCGGACACCCCGCGAGACCAACTCCCGGCCTTCGGCCACAATGTCGGCGATGGACCGGCTTCGCTCCGAACCGCGCGTGTAAGGGACAATGCAGAAGGTGCAGTATTGATTGCACCCTTGCATGATGCTGACGAAAGCGGTGACTTGCCGAGAAACGCCGTTGGTCAGCGAATTCCCGAAAAGCAAATGTTCCTTGATCGTGGCTGCGCTGCCGGATTCTTCGCCGACATCGCACACTTTGTCCCGCGTGCCCGCCAGAATTTCGGCCAGATAATCCGCCGTTCGGTGAAATTTCTGCGTCCCGATGACGAGATCAACGTCCGGCAGTTTGTCGATCAATTCCTGGCCGCGGCTTTGGGCCATGCACCCCATGAAACCGAGCACAACATTCGGCCGATTGCGACGAACCTCTGCCGCGAGGTTCTGCATTTTCCCAAGGGCCTTCTGCTCCGCCGTGTCGCGCACGCTGCAAGTATTGAGGAGGACGACGTCCGCCACGGCCTCCGACGCCGCGAGGGCATAGCCCTTGGCGACGAGCTGAGCTGCGACTGCTTCCGAGTCGCGCTCGTTCATCTGGCATCCGTAAGTTTTGATAAAAACGCTCGGCATTTTTCCGAAAAGCGCGGTGAAATTACGGCAAGCGAGCGTGGTTGGGAAGGGCGAAGATTCGGTCGATAGGCTGTGGTATTTGAGATGCGGCCTTGAAGGCGGGAAAACCGCGTTGCCGGGCCTTTGCGGCCTTGCTACAACATCCGCGCCATGCAACCGCCGTCCTCCGACAAGCCGGACATTCACAGCGAGGAATTCCTCCATCGTCTCATGAGACGCCAGTTCAAGCTGTCGCTCGCATCGGCGGCGACGTTTCTGGCTGCGTTGCTCGGCCTGCCCTTGGCCAATTACTTTTTTCCCGAACTAATGGCGACTCGCGTTCTAGGTTTCACGCTGACCTGGCTGATTTTGGGCGTGCTCTTTTTCCCATTAGTCTGGGGAATCTCTTATCTATTCATCAAGCGGTCCATTGCACTGGAAGAGGAGGAGGTTTCAGAGGCCGAAGCGGTAGTCCATTCGGCACAGAGGAAGGGGGGAAAAGGAGAAAGGGAGAAAAGGACTCTATGAAATCCACGAGCAAGATAACCCACCATTGGCAACTCGATGTTTACCGGCTTTCGGTCGAGGCGGTGATGCGGCTCTTCGATCTGACAAAGAGGTTTCCGAAAGAGGAAATGTATTCGCTGACGGATCAGATTCGGCGTTCTTCACGTTCGGTTTCGGGACACATAGCTGAAGGCTGGCGACGGCGCCGATACGAAGCCGCGTTCTGCGACAAGCTCAACGGCGCGGAAGCGGAGGCTGCCGAAACACAATCATGGATCGAATACTCTGTCCGGTGCGCTTACATCACGCGGGAAGAAGGTCGTGAAATCCACCGGGAGTACGACCGCGTCATGGGTAAGCTCGTTACCATGGAGAACAATCCCGATCCCTGGATTCTGAGAAGGTCTGAACGGAAATCGTGATCCCCCTTTCCCCTCTGCTCCCTTTCACCCGACCGCCCCTGCTCCCTTCCCCCTGATTTCCCGAATGACCATCGACCCCTGCATCCTCACCTTCAGCGCCCTCACCGTCGTCGCCACGATCTGGATGGGCTTCTGGTCGGCGAAGAAATCCAAAACCGCGCACGACTTCTTTGTCGCGGGCCGCAGCGTCAGCGTGGGCTGGAACGCGTCGGCCATCTCCGGCGAATACCTGAGCGCCGCGTCGTTCATGGGCGTGGCGGGGATGGTGATGAGTTCCGGGTACGACGCGCTCTGGTATCCGGTCTGTTACGCGTGCGGGTATTTGTTTCTGCTTTTGTTCATCGCGGGACCGCTCCGGCGCTTCGGCGCGTACACCATCCCGGATTTTGCCGAAGGCCGTTACGACTCCCCCGTGTTCCGCAAAATTGCCGTCATATTCGTGCTCTTCATCGGCTTCTTCTACACGATGCCGCAGATGAAAGGCGCGGGCACGACGCTGGCTTACATTTTCCCCGGCTTGCCCTATTGGGCGGGTGTGGTGCTCGTGGGCGCGGTCATCACGCTCAACGTCGCGCTCGGCGGGATGAAAGGGATCACGCTGGTGCAAGCGTTTCAATACTGGCTCAAGATGTTCGCCATCTCCGTGCCGGTGTTCGTGCTGATGACGGTGTATGGGCATTATGGGAAGCAGGTGGGAGAGAATCACACAGGATTTACCGCACCTGAAGCTTCCACGAACAAGCTTGTCATGCGCTCGCGTGATTTGCCGGAGAAGGCACCGAGAGACACTGCTTGGCTGAGTCCCTTCGGTCCCTTGACCACCAAAGCCGCCAAAGCCGCGAAACCGGATGTCAAATACGACGGCCCGCTCGAACGCGAGGATGTTGATTTCGGCGGCACGCCCTGGTCGGCTCGAATCCAGCGCATCTTCAACGTCGATGATCCCGTTTTTGCCATCGCCGTTGGCGGCACGCGGACCGCGTGGGATCTGGTCAAGACCTACGCCGACTACAAGCTGCTCACCGAACGCATCAATTTCCACGACCGCATCAGTTATCTCCGGAGCGAAAAGCTGAAGGAGATTCGGTTGCGGTGCAATATCCCGAAGAACGTGCCCTCGGTCATTGTGCCTCAAATGGAGAAGATTCTGTCGGATGGCGGCGTCACCGTGGTGCGCGAACCCGGCAACGTGTTCAAAGCGTTCCCGACGAAAAACGCGGTCATCACGCCCGTGGACCCGAAGCCGCTGGCTTTGCTCTACACGTACTCGCTCATCATCGCGCTCGTGTGCGGTACGGCGGGCTTGCCGCACATTCTCGTGCGCTTCTACACCAACCCGGACGGCGTCGCCGCCAAGCGCACGACGATGTGGGTGATGATTTTGATCGGCGTGTTCTATCTGTTCCCGCCCATCTTCGGTGTGATGGGAAGGAATCTTTCGCCAGAGCTGTACGCCGCGACGGGAGCGAAAGGGACGGACAAGGTGGTTCTGGAACTGCCGCGCATCCTTAATTCCCACTCACCCACTGACTCACTCACCCGCTCATCATCAGAAGACGTGAGTGGGAAGGTGAGTGAGCGGGTAAGCGGGAGCAGAATTCCGTGGGGCTCAATCCTCAGCGGCATCACCTGCGCCGGGGCGTTCGCCGCGTTCATGAGCACCTTCAGCGGCTTGCTGGTGTCCATGACCGGCGCGCTGGCGCACGATGTTTATGGCCGGATGTGGCGGCCTCGATCGACGCCGGAGCAGCGCCTCCGAGCGTTCAAAATCGCCGCCGTTCTGATCGGGACGGCGGCCATCTTGCTTGGGACGCAAGTCGAGCCGCTGCAAATCAATTTCATGGTGGGCCAGGCGTTCGCCATTGCGGCCGCGAGCTATTTCCCCTTGCTCTTCATGAGCGCGTGGTGGCGAGGCATGACCATGAAAGGCGCGGCCGCGGGCATGTTGAGCGGCGGATTGCTCGCGGTCGCCGCGATTTCGCTGACGAGCTTCAGCGATTTGAAATGGATCGCGCTGGACGAGTTCTGGGCAGCGCATCCGCTCTTGCGGATTCTTTGCGAGCAACCGGCAATCTGGACCGTCCCGCTCGCGATTGCGCTAATGATCGTGGTCTCCAAACTCACAAAAAGGGAAATCCCGGCTGACATCCGCATGAAGATGCTCGTCTTGCACGCGCCGGAGAAGCTCGGCCTGAAGCAGGAGTACATTCAGGAGCATCAGGCGCATTAGGTTGTGGCTTCGATGACCTGATAGGGACGGATTCCACTCCGTCCCTGACTGAAGCGAGCCGAATTCGCCTCTGCTTTCGCCGAGCCGAACCGACTGGGGGACCTGGGGGGGACCTGGCGTTGACGGTGGCAGACCGAGAGTCTAGTGTCTTTCCATGACGGAACTGGTCGAAGCGCTCGTCAAATCTCCGCGGCTGCGCGGATACGTGGAGGAGCTGCAGCAATTGCTGGCCAAAGAAAGTGCGCGGAGAGAGCGTTTCTACGAGGATGCGAACGGGACCATCCGGAGCGAGATCGTGACCGGCTTTGAAATCCCCGTGCGTGCCATCTTCGATGCCCGGCTCAACCTGACGGCACTGACGAACCTGGTTTCTTCCTAGCCCGGTTCCCAGACAACTATTCTCCGTGCCAGACCTCTGGAAAACCGCCTCTGCGCTCCTGTTCGGAGCCGGCATGCTCGCGTCAGATGCCGCGCCTTTGCCTGCCGCGGATCTCTGGCGAACGCGCGTCGAACCGTTGCTCGAACGTCATTGCTTCAAATGCCACGGCGGCGTCCAGCAAAAGGCCGACCTTGATCTCCGGTCGCTCGACACCATTCTTCGCGGCGGCGAGAACGGCCCGGCCATCATGCCGGGGCGGCCTGAACGAAGTCACCTTTACCAGTTCGTCCAGCCCGGCGCCGATCCGCACATGCCGCTCGACGAGAAGAAACAGTTGAGCGGGGAAGATATCGCGCTCCTCAAAACCTGGATTCAAAAGCTCCCGCCGGTGGAGCGGCTGCTGGGCGCCTGCTCTGCCACAAACGCAGCTTGGGCCGGCGAATACGTCGCCAGGTTCAAGGAATCCCAGAAGCCAGTCTGGACGCCGTCCGCCAAATTGACTCCCCGGGGGATTATCGACCGTTTCATTGCCCTGGGCTGGAAGGAGCGGAACGTCAAACCCAGTTCGCTCTGTGACGACCGCACGTTCATCCGCCGAGTTTATCTGGATTTAGCCGGGCGCATTCCCACACCGACTGAAGCCGGCGCGTTTCTCGCGGATCGACGCCGAGACCGGCGCGTGCGGCTTGTGGAAACGCTGCTGGCCGGCGACGACTTCGCGCGACATCTGCGCGACATTTTCGATGTCGTCCTGATGGAACGGCGCCTTGAGCCAATGGAGAATCAACGCCGGGACCGGCAAACCCCACGCCGCGACGATCGATGGTTTCGGTTTTTGGAAGACGCGTTCCGCGCAAATCGTCCGTGGAACGAGATCGTCCGCGACCTGATCCTGGCGCGCCCGGCTGAGGAAACGGGCCGCGGCGCGGTGTGGTTCTTGTACGAGCGGAACAACAATTACCAGGCGATGGCGGAAGCCGTCGCACCCGTGGCCTTCGGCGTCCAATTCAAGTGCGCCCAGTGCCACAACGATCCGCTGGCGTGGGAAATCGAGCAACGCCATTACTGGGGATTGGTCGCGGCGTTCAACCGCAGCAAAAACGTGGACACCGCGGAGGGAATCGGCGTGGCCGAATCGGCCATCGGCGGGTTCATCAATTTTCAAAACTTGAGGAAGGAATCACAACCCGCCCAGCTGGCGTTTCTGAACGGGAAATCCGTTGAGGAGAAGAGGCCGGCGGAAGGCGAGAAGGAAACGGACGCGCCGGATTTCTATCTCGTGCCCCCGCCGAAAGAAAAGGAAAAGCCGGCGCGACCGAGCGTGCCGAAGTTCTCACGCCGCGTTGCGCTGGCCGAGGCGTTGACCCGCGAGAATCCCATGCTGGCGCGGGCGTTCGTGAATCGGATGTGGGCGCTGCTCATGGGCCGGGGCCTCGTTCATCCCGTGGATCAAATGACCGCCCGGAACCGTCCGAGCCATCCGGACTTGCTCGATTGGCTGACGCAAGATTTCGAGCGCAGCGGATATGACATCAAGGACCTCATTCGGAACCTCGTCCTGACACGCGTTTATCAGCTCGATTCGCGTCCGCGCGGAAACAGCGCGCCGCCCCCGGAAGCCTTCGCTCGCGGCCCGGAGAAGCCGCTCTCCGCCGAACAATTGTATGGCTCCTTCCTGGTCGCAACCGGCAGCGCGGCAGACGATGCCGGCAAGATTGCCGGCCATGACGAGAACGAAATCCGAAATGCGTTCGCCGCCAGGTTCCCGGATCTGTTCGCTCCCGATTACAATGCGTCCCTGCAACAAGCCACGTTTCTGTCTAACTCGCCGTTGATTGACGAGCTGCTCGGCAAACGGGGAACAAATACGACAGCGCGGCTGGTGGCATTGGCTTCTCCAGGTGAGCGCGCGATCGAGGCCTTTCGCATCGTGCTCGGACGTGAGCCGGACAGGCAGGAGCGCGAACGGGCGGCCGGCTTTTTATCTGGCAAAGCACCGGAAACGGGCACGCGAGGTTTGCTCTGGGCGCTGTTGACGAGCACGGAGTTTCAGATGAATCATTGAACCGAAGCCCATGAATGCCGATCGCCCTCGACGACCTGGCGCCTGCACGCCGCCGGAGCACACGTTCCATCGCCGCCTGTTCCTGGAAGGCGTGGCGGGCGCAGGCGCGTTGTCGCTGATGAGTTGGGGAGGGTTATTCTCGCTCCCGGCGTTCGCCGCGCAGGCCAAACGCGAGCAAAAGCATTGCATTCTTCTTTGGCTTTGCGGCGCGCCGAGCCAGTTTGAGACCTGGGACCCGAAGCCGCGCAGCGTCTATGGCGGGCCGTTCCGAAGCATCCCGACCAAGATTCCCGGCGTGCATTTCAGCGAGTTAATGCCGAAGAGCGCGGGCATCGCCGACAAGCTCGCCATCGTGCGGTCGATGAAAACCAAGCCGAACGAGCATTTCCAGGCCATCGACCTGCTCAACCGCGGCGCCGAGCCTCGCGAGCCGTTCGTGCGCCCGACGCTTGGTTCCGTCCTCGCGCAACAACTCGGCCATCTGGACAATCCGATCCCGAACTTCGTCCTCCTCGATCCGTGCCCGGAAGGAAACGAGTTCAAGAAATTCAAAGCGGGCAATTGGGCCGGCTGGCTCGGCGCGCCATACGCTCCTGTTCGTGCCGGCGGCGAATTCAAGATCCCCGACGTCCGGCGTGTGGCCGACGTCACGACGGAAGATTTTGAGGAGCGCGAGGCGTTGCGCCGGTTTCTCACGAAGAAATTCGAGAACGAACGGAAGAGCGCCGCCGCGGCTTCCCAGAACGCCGCCTTTGCGCGCGTCAAAGGCTTGATGAGCTGCGCGGACTTGTTCGACCTGGATCGTCTCCCCGCGAAGGACAAGGAGCGCTACGGGCCGGGCACGTTTGGTTTGCACACACTCCAGGCGCGGCATCTGGTCGAGAACGGCGCGCCCTTCGTGATGGTGGCCAACGGCATGACCTGGGATTGCCACGTCTTCCAGCACGAGATTTATCAGATGCTCGTGCCGGAGCTGGATCAGGTCATTTATCATTTGATCACCGACCTCGAACAGCGCGGCCTGCTCGAACGCACGCTCGTGGTAATGATGGGCGAATTCGGGCGTACGCCGTGGCTCAATGCCAGCCGGGGCCGCGATCATTATCCCGACGCGTGGAGCCTGGCGCTCGCGGGCCACGGGATCAAACGCGGCGTGGTGGTCGGCGCCACGGACGACGACGGCGTCGAGGTGAAGGAGCAAGCGTTCAACGAAAAGAATCTTTTCGCGACGATCTTCACCGCGCTCGGCATCGATCCGTACGCCGAGTACGACATCCCCAACCTGGCGACATTCTATCGCGTGGAAGACCGCGCCAAACCCATTGAGGAGGTGCTCGCATGAACTCAATGGACGACAAACCCAAATCCGAAGACCAGACCACGCCGTTCAAGGCCGAGCAAATCAAAGAGCACAAACTGCCGACCGCGGCACTCGCCCTCGACGCGACCGACGATGGCCAACGGCTCTTCGCGGGGTGCCTGGACGGCGGCATTTATCAAGTGGAGGCTGACTCTGGAAAATTCGAGCTGCTCGACAAGCACGACAGCTACGCCTCGGGCGTATGGTTTCTGCCCCAAAGCAACGTTCTGATTTCGGCCGGCTACGATGGGGCCTTGCATTGGTTCGACCTCTCGTCGCGCAAAGCGATCCGAAGAGTTCAAGCTCACAAGTTTTGGTCGTGGCAAATGGCTGTCTCGGCGGACGAAAAACTGGCGGCGTCAGTGACCGGACAATATCTCGCGGGCGGCTCCAAGTATGAGCCGGCTCCGGAACAGGAACCTTCCGTCAAAGTGTTCGATGCTCAAACCGGTGAGTTGCGCCACAGCTTCTCCCTGGGGCCGCCGGTGTTGTCGGTTGCGTTCAGTCCGGACAGCCGTTTCGTCGCCGCGGCGAACATGATGGGCGAGATTCGGGTCTGGGACCTGGCGAGCGGCCAGCCCGCGGCGGCCTGGACAACGCCGGATTTCACGAGTTGGGGAATTATCAAGAGCCACCATTACTGCGGCGGGATTTTCGCCATGACGTTCACACCCGGCAGCGACGAACTGCTGGTTTGCGGCATGGGCCCGATGCGCGATCCGATGGCCGGCAACGGCAAGCAGACCTGGCAACGTTTCGCCTGGCGCGAGAATCCGCCGCGCAAGACGAGCGAAATCGACGACGGCGATCGAGGCAACGGTTTGATGGAGACGATCGAGTTTCATCCGTCTCAAAAGTGTTTTCTCATGGCCGGACGGCTGGCTCAGGGGAAATGGAACGCGGCTTTCTTCGATTCCAGCTCCGGCAAACTACTTCACGGACTCGACACAAAAATGCGTGTCACCGGCGCCGCATTCAGCACGGACGGCACGCGCCTGGTTCTGGCGGGCGCGGTTGGGCAGCAGAAGAAAAAGGACGGCAAATATCCGGAATTCGGGCGGATCAAAGTCTTTGACTGCGCCGTCTGACTTCGGCTCGGAGACAACTACCGTAGCGCGGCGGAGCCGCAACCAGAGGAGCGCGGACAGCCTTGTCCGCGAGTCGTCCGCAGATGCAAGCGATCCAAGCGGCGCGCGGACAACGCCGTCCGCGCTCCGTGTTCCGAGAATCGTCGCGGCTTGCGACCATTCCGGGCGATACTGCTAGACTCAGGACTCCTGATCCCGGCAGCGGAATCCCGGCGTCGCTGGAATCTGGCTGACCCCTGTTCCCCTCACCCTGACCCTCTCCCCAGGGAGAGGGCCGGGGTGAGGGGAAGGGGATTGTCGGATACGGATCGGACCACGATAATTCCACGACGTCAGGAGTCCTGAGCCTGCAATTCTGTGCCACGAAAATGGCGGCGCTTGACGCTGGCTAAACGTTCGGGGAAGAGTTTCAGAACTCATGAACACCTCTCTTTCCAATGCCACGCGCCTTTGCTCGTTGGCCCTCGGTTTGGTTTTGGCAATAGGTTGCGGCCAACAGGGCGGAAGTCCATCGGGAGCCGACGCCGGCAAGCTCCGGCTTTCCATCAAAACCAAAGGCACGATCGGCCTGTCCGTTTTGACGCTGACCAACCCGTTCTTCAAGGAGATCGCCGACAGCATGACCGCCGAGGCGCGCCAAGCCGGTTATGAGGTGCTGGTCGTGAGCGGGGAGTTCGACGTCGCGAGGCAGCAGAATCAAGTCAAGGATTTCATCGTCAAGAAAGTCGCGGCCATGGTCCTGACCCCGTGCGATTCCAAATCGATCGGGCCCGCGATCCAAGAGGCGAACGACGCGGGCATCCCGGTGTTCACAGCGGATATCGCGTGCCTGGCGCCCGGCGTGAAAGTGGTCTCGCACGTCGCGACGGACAATTACCGCGGCGGCCAAGAAGCCGCGCGAGCCATGATTGAAGCGCTCGGCGAAACCGGCGGTAAGATCGCGATTCTCGATCACAAGCTCGTCGAATCGTGCATCCTGCGCGTGCAGGGCTTCAAGGAAGTGATCGAAAAATACAATGAAGGCCGAACTCGCGGCAAAATCCAAATCGCCAGCGAGCTGCCGGGCGGCGGCGTGAAGGACCAAGGCTACAAAGCCGCCGAAGATTTACTCCAGGCGCATCCGGACGTAGCCGGCATCTTTGCGATCAATGATCCGAGCGCGCTGGGCGCCCGCGCCGCTTTGGAGAAAGCGGGCAAAGCCGAACAAATCAAACTCGTCGGCTTCGACGGCCAGCCGGAAGGCAAACAAGCGATCAAGGAGGGAAGAATCTACGCCGATCCGATTCAGTTCCCGGACAAGATCGGCGTCGAGACGGTGCGCGCGATTCTGAAGCATTTCGCGGGCGAACCCGTGCCGGCGCAGTTGTTGATCCCGACCGGGCTTTATCGCAAGGCCGACGCCGAAAAGGATCTGGCGCTAAGGTAGGGCAGGCTTCCAACCTGCCAGGTGGGTGGCATCCTGCGCCGCCGACGGGAGCATTGCCGATGGTCCGGCGACCGCTGGAATGGCGGCTGCGCGGGAGCGCAGCCCTACCATCGCGACCGAATGGTGACGGCTGAGGGCCAGGCACTGCTTCAGGCGGCTTTCCCGGCGGAATCCCGCGCCTGATTTTCCAGCCACTCGCACGCCTTGGGCAGCACCACATCCCAGTGGAACGTCTTGGCCCGCCGCCACGCATTCAATCGGTAGAATTGATATCGTTCCAGCGAGTTCAGCGCCCCGGCGAGCGCCTGCGCGAGAGCCTCCGGAGTTTCAGACTTCCCGACTAATCCCGTCTCGTCGTGCAGAGTGGCTTCCATCAGGCCCGCGACCGGATAAACCGCGGCCGGCGTTCCCAGAGCGTTCGCTTCGATGATGTTCAGCCCCCAACCCTCCCGTTGCGACGCGTGCAAGAGAAAGTGCGCTTCCCGAAGGCAACGATCCTTCTCCGGTTCGGACAAGGCTCCGAGGAATGTGACTTGTTTGCCCAAATTCAATTCGGCAACCAGCCGGCGCAGTTGGGAATCCATTTCGCCGCTGCCCACAATCTTCAGATTCGCGGGAACGCCGCGCTCGCGCAGCGATTGGATCGCCCGAATCGTGTGATCGACCCGCTTATTCGGCGCCAATCGGGACACGACCACCAGGCGCAAAGGAGTGGCCAGAGGCTTGGCCTCGAGTTCGGGCAACGCCACGGTGTGGACGCCGTAGGGAATGATCGTCACGTCGCGCACGCCGTGCTGCCGCAAGAGGTCGCGCGTCCCCTGGCAAGCGGTCCAAAAGGGGACGCGGCGATAGAGCCAGTGCGTCCACCGTTCTTGCCAGCGCCCGATCACATTGACTGGCCAGGAGTAGAACGCGTTCCAGATCGGGCCGAGAACCTCGTGAATGTAAGCCACGCACCGCGTGCGGCACCACCACGGCGCGTACCAAGGAATTCCGTGGTGTTGATCCATCACCAGATCGAAGCCCACCTGGCGTCGATACCACCGCCGCGCCTGCCAGATCGAAGTGCCGATGCCGCCGCCGCGCACGATCCGCACGCCTTCGATCCCGTCTTCCGACGAGGCACCCTCGAAGTGGTTGGCAAACCACCAGACGTCGTGGCCGCGCTGGGCGAGCGCAGCCAGATAGCCGAGCGTGACGCGCTCGGCGCCGCCCGCCAGGGGATTGCGCGGGTCGCGCCAGTTCAACATCAGGAAACGCATCGCGCGATGAGCCAAACAAATTCCGGCTTGCCTGACAAATCAGCAGATTGGACAGTGGCCGCCGCGGCAGGATGCAATCCTGCGATACGGCAGATTGCAAATCTGCGCTACGGGCACCCGAATTGCGGCGTGTGTGATCATCCATAAACTCATCGCGCATCATCTTCGTCATCGCGACGACGAGGGCTTTTACCGACTACAGGCCCGGGACGCGATTCGTTGGATCGAAAAGAACGGTGTGGCGCTGAGCGGCAACCGGAAGGCGCTGGACCTAGGCGCCGGGCATGGCATTTTCGGCGCGGAGTTGCTACAGCGCGGCTGCGAAGTGGTTTTCGCGGACGAATCGAATTACCTGAGCTCGGAGCTGGCTTCTGCGCCGTTCATCCAGATCAACCTGGATCGCGACGACATGGCAAGGCTCGGCCGCTACGACCTGGTCGTGTGCTCGAACGTCCTGGAACATCTGGCTCGGCCTTTTGCGTTCATCGCTTCGCTGAGCAAACTGCTCGAACCGTCGGGCACGTTTTACTTGAGCTGGACCAACTGGCTTTCACCGTGGGGCGGCCATGATTTTTCTCCATTCCATTATCTGGGCGCGCGCCGCGGCCATTTGATTTTCGATAAGCTGACCAGGCGAAAGCGCATTCACACGCCGTTTGAAACCCTGTACCCGACTTCCATTGGGCGAATGCTGGACGCGCTTCGGCGGCAGCCCGGACTCCAGGTGCTCAAGGTCGCGCCTCGGTATTATCCGGAATTCTCATTCATTACCGCGATCCCGTTGCTGCGGGAATTCCTTACGTGGAATTGCGCGGTCTTGATTCAACAAGGCCGGCCTGCGCACCGCTCTTAGCCGGAACGATCCGGTTGGAACTGGGGAGCACGCGCGCCCCCGCGTGTCCCGACCGGCGCCCCCGCCGGTCGGATCGTCGGAAAACCCATCTCCTCCAAACGATCGCTTCTTCGGACGCGAGACTGTGGTCGGCGGGGCGCCAACCACCGCACGCGGGGGCGCGTGCGCTCCCCATCCGACCTGAATCGTTGCCGCTACGACGCGGCCTGGAACTCCGCAACCAAGAGCGCGTTCGCGTAAGGGAAGGGCCGGCGGTATTGCTTTTCCAGGGCGCGGATTTGATCCGCAGGTTGCCAACTCAGGAATCCCGTTCGCACGAAATAGAACTCGCGATCCGCCTCCAGCGCTTGTTCGCGAATTAAGCGATCCAGGAAAGGATTGTAGCCGATGGGCACGGTGATCACGAGCTTGCCTTCCGCCGCCAGAAATTTTCGGCACGCGGCGAGCGCGGCGCGGATTTTTTGATCCGACGGCGTCGAGGCTTCGTCATCGAATCCAATGTGCTCAAACGTTGAGAGGGAAATCGCCAAATCATATGGCTCGGCTGGGGTGAAATCGACGACGTCCTGATTGATGATCCCGATTCCTCTTTCAAATTTATCCAGAACGTCGTGGCCGGCTGAAAGATAATGGGAGAGCACATTGCCGATCTCCAGGACGCGGCGATCGTGGAATTGGTCCAGATAGAACCGGCCCACCGGGACCTCGAGGCAGCGCTCGCACGCCCAGGTCATGTTGTAGCGGTGATAGAAGTATTCGAGGTCGGCGCCCTGGAATGAGAACGTCTTCCGGGCGAGCCGCGGGATGATGACCGGTGCGAACAACCACCGCAGCGGTTTTCGGATCATCTCCGCCGCGCCGAAACGATCCGCAAACCAGACGAACTTGGAGAGCTTGCTGTTGTAGAGGTGACGGCTCATAGCCTCGCGCAGCATGCCAGAATATCCTCGCGTCCGGGAGATTTTTTCCGCAAACATTGTGCGGATCGCATCCACGAGTTGCAGGTGCGCGTAGCGCAGATTTGTAATCTGCCGCATCGCAGGATTGCATCCTGCGGGGCGTCGGCGGAGCGGGAGGCATTGAGAATGACCGGCGCACTGCCGATTTCAAATCGGCGATACGGCAGAGTGCAACTCTGCGTTACGTGGACGGAATCACCGACAACTTGGGGATGCGCTGCGTGCGTATTTGCATGGTTATCCTATTAAAGAATGAAAGCAAAGATTGTCATCACGCCCAAGAAAGCGGTCCTCGATCCGCAAGGAAAGGCGGTCCAAAACGCGCTCGAACATATGGGCTACGCGGGCATCCAGGCCGTCCACGTCGGCAAATACCTCGAAGTCGAAATCAACGGTGAGAAGGAGAGCGTCCGCAAGCAAATCGATGAAGCCTGCCACAAACTGCTGAGCAATCCGGTGATCGAAGATTATCAACTGGAGATTGTTGAATGAACTCCTAATCCGCAATTCGTCGCGACGATCCCCGTCGATTACGTTTCACGCATTACGCATTACGCCCCTCTCGACAACCGACCGACTACTGACCACTGACAACTGAAAACTGACAACTGATTCCGCCCCCTCCCCGCGATGAACTTCGCCGTCCTCCAATTCCCCGCTTCGAACTGCGACCAGGACGCGATCCACGCGATCCGGGTCGCGGGCCATTCGGCCCGCTTCGTCTGGCACAAAGACAAATCGTTGAGCCACGCCAACGCGGTGATCGTGCCGGGCGGCTTCAGTTACGGGGATTATTTGCGGTGCGGGGCGATCGCGCGCTTCAGCCCGGTCATGCAAGCGGTGCACGAATTCGCGGCCAACGGCGGGCTCGTGCTGGGCATCTGCAATGGGTTTCAAATTCTTTGCGAGGCCGGCTTGCTGCCGGGCGCGTTGATCCGCAACCGTTCCCTTCAGTTTCGCTGCGAGCACGTGTATCTGAGAACGCTGACCACCGATTCGCCCTTCTCGAATCGTATTCCCGCCGGAACGTTCCTGAGCATCCCCATCGCGCACGGCGAAGGCTGTTATTTCGCTGACGAAGCCACGCTGGCCCGACTGAAAGCGAAAAACCAGATTCTCTGGCGCTATTGCAACGCCGAAGGCGAAGTCACAGAGCAGGCGAATCCCAACGGTTCATTGTGGAACATCGCCGGGATTTGCAACGAGCGCCGCAACGTGGGCGCCCTCATGCCGCACCCCGAACGCGCCTGCGAACCGCTCCTGGGCAGCACCGATGGCCGGCTGATTTTCGAGAGCCTGATCAGCGCCCTCAGAAACAAAACTGCGAAAGCCGCGTAAACGTAGGGCAGGCTTCCAGCCTGCCAGTTCAGGCGCCATCCTTGGCGCTCGAAGAACGGAGGAAGGATGCTGAATTGGCGCCGACCCGGTCTACTCTACTCCGTGGCCAGCGCCTCGCGCACGGCGGCCACGACCGCGTCGTCCTCCGGAAAGCGAAACCATTTCTTCCGCGCCACGACTTGATGGCCAACCTGGACGCTCAATTCCTGAATCCGGCCTCCGACCTGGCTCGGCTCGATTCCGAGTTCCTTCTTCAATAAATCTGCCACCCGGGCAGATTTTGCGATGAGCGCCGGTCAGACTGCGCAATGACGAATCACAACGGGTTTCATAAGCGCATAAACCTTGCCCCCATCTCACACGGTTTGGCAACAAAAGACTCGGATTGGAATCGTCAGCCCAGTGCAGTTCACGTAACGCAGAGTTGCACTCTGCCGTATCGCTGATTTGAAATCGGCAGCGCGCCGGTCATTCCCAATGCATCCTGCCCAGCCGATGGCCCGCAGGATGCAATCCTGCGATACTGCAGATTACAAATCTGCGCTACGCGCATCGGCAACTCGTGGATGCACCGATCATCAGCGACGCCTACTCCGCAATCCTGGCAGAATCACCTCTTCAATCGCCTGATGCGAGATCATGTGGCTGGGCGCGATTTCGTCGATCTCCAGTCGAAACGAGCTGCGGCCGATCTTCTCGATCGCGGCGCTCACGCGGCGCTCGTATTCGCGCATGGCGTCGGCGTAAGGCAGTCCGGACGTCTTCGCATCGTGTTGCTTTTCCCCGAAACAACAATCATCCCGGCGATTCAGAATTTGCACTTGCTTCCGGCCGCGTCCGTGCGCGCCCAGGATGTACAGGTCCGGATAACCCGCCAGGCGATAAAACGTCGGCTCGAATTGCTCGCGATCGCCGACGGAGCCGCCCGACCGCAGGTAGAGCGGAATCGTTCCGGCCACCGGGAAGCTGCACTGGATCGTCGGATCAATCGCCGCATAGACGGTCGTCGTCCAGCCGCCGCCGGACAAACCCGCCATGTGAAAGGCACGATACTGCGGGAAGCGATCGGCGCGGCTGCGCGTCTTGAGGTAATTCAAGCCGATGGCGGTGGGTTCCAAGAAGTATTTGATTGGGCTGCCGACGGTGTTTGTGAGAAACATGTCGTCGTGCCGGCCCGTGCAATCCCTGGGCCGCATGTGCGGCATGAACGCGCCGAGCACGCCGTAACCCTCGCGCAACAGCGCGCGGATGGTGCGTTGCATGCCGTAGCCGACGTTGGCCGGAGAAGGATCGTCGTCCAGCGTGCAGGCGTGCCCGTGATGCACCACGACCAGTTCGCGATTCGGCTTTTGCGGGATGAAATGATACGCGAGGCCCTGCAATCCGGGCGCCATGTCGATGCGCAATTCGTCGGCGCGCGCAAGATGGTCAAGCTGTTTCACCGGGCTGGCCACGTTGGGAAGGACAACGTCCGGCAACCGGCGCCTGGGAAAGCCTTCCGCGCCCCACAGGTATCGAATCAGCGCGCGGCGTTTCGCGGCCACTTCGCGCGCGGAGTGAACGGTAATCGCGCGGTCATCGATCTCCTGCGCAGCGCAAACACGGCTGGCGGACCCGGCCATCAGGCCGACGGCCAGCAAGCCGGAGCAGAGGATGAATTTCATACGCTCTCAGCTTAGCCGTATCTATTCATTGAAAATGTGAACCGCCCTCACCCTCACCCTCTCCCCCTGGAGAGGGAACCGCTCTTTCTCGCACTGGGAAATGCTCATTAGACAGTGAGGAGTCCACCGGCGTGCAAAAGTTACTCCCTCTCCTAGGGGAGAGGGGCGGGGTGAGGGCGAGCCTTCATCGCAGTGAATAATTACGGCTTAGAACGCTAATTCAATTCCACAACCGCTTTGATCACGCCGGTCTCCATTTTTGTGTAGGACGGAAAATTGACGAGGAAATCATCGAAGCTCGTGCGATGCGTGATCCAGGGCCGCGTGTCGATCTTCCCGTCCTCGATGAGCTTGATGATCCGTCCGAAATCGCACGGCAGGGCGTTGCGCGAAGCCAGCAGGGTCAGTTCGCGGCGGTGCATCACCGCTTGACCAAAATTAAGCTCGGCGGCCGTGATGCCCAGGAATACCAGTTTGCCCGTGAAGGCCGCGTAATTCAGCGCGTTGGACATGGAATGGTTGTTCCCGGTCGCGTCGATGACAATGCTGGGCAGAACGCCGTCGGTGAGTTTCTTCAACTGCTCCAGTTCGGAGCCGTCCCCTTTGGCCAGGATGGTGTGGGGAACGCCCATCGTCTTTTTGCAAAACTCCAGGCGTTTGGCGCTCAGATCCAGGACGAGGATTCGCGCATTGGCCAGTTTCAGAAATTCCATCGCCGCCAGGCCAATGGGCCCTGCCCCGATGACCAGCACATTTTCCTTGGGCTGCGGATCGCAGCGGAAAACCGCGTGGCAGCCGATGCCGAGCGTTTCCACGAGCGCGAGCTGTTCCAGGCTCAGCTTCTCCGAACGATGCAACTTGCGCGCCGGCACGAGAAACGTCGGGCGCAACCCGCCGTCCGTGTGGACTCCCAGAACTTGCAAGCTCTCGCAACAGTTGCTGTTTCCGCGCCGGCAGGCGAAACACTGCTGGCAATTCAGATACGGCTCCACCGAGCAACGGTCGCCCGGCTTCACGTTCGTGACCCCTTCGCCGACTTCGTGGACTTCGACGCCGAGTTCGTGGCCGGGAATGCGCGGATAGCTGTAGAACGGCATCTTGCCGAGATATCCGGAAATGTCCGTGCCGCAAATGCCGACGCGATGAACGCGGACCAGCGCTTCGCCGGGACCCGGACGGCCTGGTTCCGGCAGATCGCTGACGGTGAACCGTTCGGGTTTTTCGAGAACGATTGCTTTCATTGTGTGTCTGTCGCGGGAACAATGAAACGGGGACGCGGCGGAGAATTCAAGCGTCAGTTATTCTTCGGCAGACCTTCGGCGTGTCCGATGTTTTTCACCGGCTCGAAAATCTTGAGCACCTCAGACAGGAGATCCTGGTCGATGGGCTCTTCAACCCACCGGGCCCATTTGCGAATGTTTTCCGGATTGGCGGAACCCGCAATCGTGGTCGCAATGTCCGGATGAGCGGCGGAGAATTGCAGCGCCAACTTGGCGATATCGACGCCCTGGCGGGCGCAGTATTCGGCCGCCGTGCGGGCGGCGGCCTTGACGTTTTCCGGTTCTTTCAGCCACTTGGGCAATGGCGCGTTCGTCAGCAAGCGCGCCGAAAACGGCCCGGCGTTCATGACGCCGACGCCTTTGGCCTTGAGGTAAGGAACCAGCTCGTCCGCGAACCGCGTATTCTGCAGTGTGTACTGGTTGTAGCTCAGCACGCAATCCACGGTCGTTTGATCGAGGATGAACTTGAAAATCTTCATCGGATAGCCGCTGAAGCCGATGAAGCGGACTTTGCCCTGGTCGCGCACCTTGCACAGGGCCGGGAGCGTTTCATCCACGATGGACTGCATCTCCACAAATTCAATGTCGTGGCAAAGGCAGATGTCGAGGTGATCCACTCCCAGACGGTGCAAACTCACATCGATGCTCTCGACCACGCGCTGGGCCGAAAAATCGAAATGCTGGAGATCGTAGCGGCCCAGCTTCGTGCAAATCAAATAGCTGTCGCGCGGAACATCCCGCAGCGCCACGCCGAGCAAGACTTCCGACATGCCGCGCCCATAGAAGGGCGAGGTGTCAACGAAGTTGAGTCCGCAGTCGAGCGCGACCTGGACGGAACGGATCGCTTCGTCGAGAGTCACCCGGCGAAATTCTTGGCCGAGCGACGATGCCCCGAAACTCAGGATGGGAATGCGGAGGCCGGTTTTTCCAAGAGTTCGAGTTTGCATAAAAGTTCAACCGCGAATGGACGCGAATAAACGGGAAAGCATCGTAACCCGTGCGGCTCGGCATAGCCAGAGATTCGCGTTTATTCGCGGTTCTCAATTTATTATTCAGTTCTGCAGCCCATCGTGAGCAGCACGTTCGCCCAGAGCGCCTGGTCGCCCGTCTGGACCGTCAAGACGTGATCCGGCGAACTGACGGCCTGGTAAAAATCCCATTTCTGGATTGGCTCCAATCGGAGCTTCAATCGCGCAGCTTTCAGGAGGGATTGATACTCGTTCCACACCGGAGGTTCGCCTTGCTGCGCGTAGGGATCGTCGGGCGGAATTCCCATCGTGTTGACTCGATCCACCGGGACAGCGCTCAACACCGCTCTGAGCACTTGCGCGACGGTCACGATTCCTGGCGACAAATTCAAACAAACCAGTTCGGCGTTCGGGCCGCGCTTAGCCGAAGCCGGATAATTGCCGTCGGCGATCAGGATCGTCGAGTGATGGCCTGCGCGGCCCAGCACTTCGTTGATTTGCGGGTGAATCAGTTGATGTTTTAGCATGACGGCAATCCCGGGGTGACACGAATTTCACTAATTTCCAGGAATTCGTGTCACCTCATTCGGAGAAAAGTTTTCTGTAGGCTGCCAGGGTCTGCTGCGCGGCCTCTTCCGGACTCGGCAAAGGATGGACTTCCGCCGAGACGCAGCCGCCGTATCCAATCTCTCTCAGCGCTTGCGCGATCGGTTTCATGTCCGTGTGCCCGAACCCTACCGCCTGCCGGTTGCTGTCCACGAAGTGAATGTGGCCGAGCTTGCCGCCGGCGAGCCGCAACGCCGCCGCGATGTCCGTTTCCTCGATGTTCATGTGGAAGAGATCGCAGAGCAACTTCACGTTTTGGGTTCGTAAAGGCTTCAAGAACTCCAGCGTGTCGGCGACCCGGTTGAAGAGGTTCGTTTCGTATCGATTCAGCGGCTCGAAGAGCAAGGGCACATTCTGGGCATGAGCGCGCGGGGCAAGCTGCTCGAGCGCCTCCGCGAGCCATCCCAACGCTTGCTCACGCGAGACGCCGTCACCCCAGCGGCCTTGCATCGAGCCGATGATGGCCGGAGCGCCAAAACTTCCCGCCAGGTCGATGATGCTCGCCACGAAATCCCTCGCGCGCTGGCGAGTCGTCGCGTCGGAATCGGTCAAGCGGAGTTTGTGCGCGACCCAGCCGGCGCCGGTGCCCATTCCCGCGAGCTGCAATTTGCGCGTTGCGAGCAGATGCTTGAGCGGCTTGGCGTCGAATTCCTTGACCGACCTTGGAAAAACCTCCACGGCATCAAACCCAAGTTTCGCCGCTTTCTCGCAGCCGGCGGCCAGGTCATCCCAAAAAACAAACGGCCCGCCCTTGGCTTCAGGCACGAGCGAGATGGTCACAGCAGAACGAATCATTGCGGCACGGACTAAACCACGAACGAACCCGGCGCCGCAAGCGGCAACCACGCGGCCTAGTGGCACGGGCGTCCCGCCCGTGCCACTAGGACCAAAGGATTGCTTCGCGCCGGGGAGCCGGATACCTTCCTGTCACTGCATCTCGCGAGGCGAAAGGGATGCCCAGCGACACTTCAGACATCATGAGATTATGCCGAGCCGTGGACGAGCCAGGATCATCCTCGGTCTGACTCTGTTCAGCGCGGCGCCGGTTCTCGGGCAAAATCAGGTCCTGGACCTCGATGGCCAGGACAGTTACGTCGAACTGCCAAGCCATATCTTCCAGGATTTCGAGGAAGCGACGATCGAGGGCTGGGTCAAGTTCCACGAGTTTCGGACCGAATCACGATTCTTTGATTTCGGCACGAGAGGGCCGGGGATTTACGTCACGGAAATCGAGGCCACGTCCACGCTCAAATTTGTGGTCCAGGACCAAGCTGAGATCCAACCGCGGCAACAAAACATTACGATTGAAAACGCCCTGCGCCTCAATCAGTGGTGCCACCTGGCCGCGGTGACGGGCCGGTCCGGCATGCAGCTTTACCTCAACGGCGCGCTGGTCGGAACCAATACTTATAGCGGCAGCTTCCGGTCGCTTCGGAACGATCGGAAAGCGGTCCGCAATTATCTGGGGCGGAATAATTGGAGAGGATCCTACCGCACCGCGGACTTTAGCGGACAAATGGATGAAATCCGGGTCTGGAGCACCGCTCGGACCGCGGAAGAAATCCGCGCCCATCTCTTCCAGCGTTTGACGGGAAGCGAGCCGGGTTTGGCGGGCCTCTGGAATTTCGATGACGGCACAGCCCGCGACCGTTCCGCGTCGCAACATCACGGCACTCTGGCCGCAACGCCCGATGTCTTCCCTCCGACCTCCCCACGGCCGGCGAATTGACGCCTCCGGCGGTGGTGTTCGGGAAGATTGCCGACGCAACCGGCGCCGCGCAGGAAGGCGTGATCGTCGGGGTTGAAGCCAAGGATTCCAGAATTGCCGACGCCGTGACCGATGATGAAGGAGGTTACCGAACGGCCGTTTATCCGTCAGGCGAGGAGTACGATCTGTCAGCGACCCGTGGCAGAAAAGGCGGCTGGAATCTGGGTTTGCGGCTGACCCCGGGAGAATGGCGCCGCGCAGATTTTAGTTTGAAAGAGGCCGCGGTGATTTCCGGGCGGGTTCGGACTATGGACACGAATTTCTTTCAGCCCGCGGTCGTCGTGCAGGCCATTCGCGCAGCGCCGCCGCAATCGAACGAGACCGCCCGCGTCGTGGCCACGCTCTGGACCGATCCCAACGGCCAATTTGAATTCGTAAATCTCAAACAGGGCTCTTACCGGCTCCGCGCCCACGGCCCCGGAACGTTGATCGATTATGAGGACGGGAAGCCGATTGAGCTAGAGTCGGGCCAATCACGATTGAACCTGAATTTCCGGATGCCGCCGGTGAAAAAAGGGCTTTGGAAGAACTACACGTTAATGGACGGACTGCGAAACGATGACGTTCACGATCTCCTGTTCGACCGCCAAGGAATGCTCTGGGTCGCCACCCGGGGAGTCGTGCTTCGATTTGATGGGCTGCAATGGGCGCACTACACGAAAGAAGATGGCCTCAGCGACAATCGCGTCAATGGGCTGGCGCAAGATGCCAAAGGCAACCTCTGGTTCGCCACGGAGCAGGGTGTGACGTGCCTGGCGAATGGTGCCTGGCGCCGATTCACGCTGAGCGAAAGGTTGCCCGACAATCAAGTGCGCGCCGTGGCCATCGCACCCGGCGGCTCGATTTGGGTCGCCACGGCTCAAGGGGTTTCGCGCTTTGACGGCGCTGACTGGAAAAAGTTCGACTGGCGCGACGGCCTGGCCGACGAGAATGTTTACTCTCTCCTGATCGAACCGGCGGGGGAGGTCTGGTTCGGAACCAGCGGTGGAGCCTCGCGCTTTGACGGAGAAGGCTTTCAGAATTTTTCAGCAAAGGACGGATTGGCTCCACACGGAGTATTCGCGATCCATCGGGATCCTGACGGCGTCCTCTGGTTCGCAGGAAACGGACGCGTCACTCGCTATGACGGACGGAGCTTCGTCCAAATCACGGCCAAGGAGGGCCTGCTCCCGGGCGTGGTCCAATCCCTCTATCGCGATCCGCAAGGTATTTTGTGGTTCGGCGTGAACGGCCGGTCAGGCTCCAGCGAAGGCGGCGTGGCGCGTTGGGACGGCGAGAGTTTTGTCTTCCTGACGAAAGGCGATGGCCTGGCCGGCAGCGGAGTTCGATCGATTCGACAAACGCCGGATGGAGCTTTGTGGTTCGCGACAGATGGTGGCGTTTCGCGTTATGATGAAGGTACTTTCCGCAACTTCACCGTCGAGGACGGTCTTCCCCACAATACCGTTTCGAGATTGCACGCTTTTCCGGATGGAACGCTCTGGTTTTGGCGGATGGCTCGTGGCACAGACGAGTATCATTGGCCGGAAACGGACGCCGGGGAAGGCATCTCCCGCTTCGACGGGCGAACCTTTCGGACGTTCACCGTAGCGGACGGCCTGGCTGGGAACCATGTCCAGGCGATCTGCCGCGAACCGGACGGCGAGGTGTGGATCACGGGCCAGGGCGGTGTCTCTCGCTTCGATGGCGCACGGTTCCGGGAAGCGATCACTGGCGGCGAATGGGGGCGGGACGGTGGCATTTCGATTTGCCGCGACACGGAAGGAACGATCTGGATTGGCCGGCACAACGGCGTCTCTGTTTCCCGTGTCGTGCGCGTCGAAAACTTCTCCATGCAGAATGAGTTGGCCAACCAGCATGTCAGTGCGGTGCATCGCGACGCCGGGGGGGCTGCTCTAGTTCGCCACGCTGAGTCAAGGAATCTGGCGCTACGACGGCCAGCAGTTCGCGAATTTCTCCATCACCAACGGTTTGCCCAGCGAGCGGATTTGCTCCATTGACCTTGCGGCGGATGGCACGCTTTGGTTTCGGACCGGCCGCGGCTTTGCCCGTTTTGACGGCAATCGATTCTCTTCCTTCACTGGCACCGAGGGACTCCTGGACGACCAGGTCAATGCCTTGCACATCACTCCGGATGGAACGGTCTGGGCTGGCACGGCCGGCGGCGGCGTCAGTCAGTGCCGCGATGGTCGTATCACCTCCTTTACTTCGACTCGGAACCGCCTCGCTCACGACAAGGTCAACGCGATTTATCGGGACTCGGAAGGCGTGGTTTGGTTCGGCACGGATGGCGGGGTCAGCCGGTTCGATGGCATCGGCTGGTCCTCGCTGGATGAGCGTGACGGATTGGCGGGCAACCGAGTCAACGCCATCGCGCAAGATCCATCCGGCGCTTTCTGGTTCGGCACGGACAAGGGCCTGACACGTTATCGGCCGCCCCGAATTCAGCCGCACCCACCGGTTTTGACGATCGACACCGGCGAGGCCGTGAAACCCGGCGAAACGGTTTCCGTGCTGGCCGGACGACTGGTCCGGTGCCAGTTCCAGGCGGTTGACCTGAACAATCGGCCGCAGAATCGAAAGCACCGATTCCAGATTCGGCCCGGCGTCATGGCTGGCTCGGCGCTCGGCGAGTCTTGGCGCCCTTCCACCGATGCGTCGCAGGTGGAATGGACGACCAACCGAGCCGGCGCTTACACCTTTGCCGTGCAATACCTCGACCTCGACCTGAAGTTATCCGAGCCGGCCATCGCGGTTTTCCATATCGTTCCGCCCTGGTATCGCAACGCCTGGATCGCGGGGCCTTCAAGCGCAGGAGTCCTGGCGTTGCTCGGATCCTCGTTGTTCTTAGGCTCGCGGTACTATTCGAAACGGAAGGAATCGCTCAGGCTGCGCGAAGCCATGTTCGTCCAGGAGCATCACGCCCGCGAAGCGCTCGAAGCGAAGAACGCGCAACTCGAGCAGGCGAATCGGGCCGCGGAACATGCCCGGCTCGAAGCCGAACAGGCCAACAAAGCCAAAAGCCTGTTCCTGGCCAACATGAGCCACGAAATCCGCACGCCCATGAACGCGATTCTCGGCTACGCGGAGATTCTCCACGACGATCCTTTCATCTCCCCCAAACAAAACCAGGCCCTCGCAACTATCCGGAGAAGCGGGGACCATCTCCTGGCGTTGATCAACGAGATTCTCGATCTCTCCAAAATCGAGGCCGGCAAGATGGAATTGAATCTGACCGATTTCGATCTCTATGGATGTTTGAGAGACATGGCCGCCATTTTTGAACTCCGAACCCGCCACAAGCACCTGGCCTGGCGCTTTGAATTGTTGGGGAAGCCGGGCCGTGGAACCGAGGACCAAAGCGAGCACGGCGCTTCTCTCCATGAACCGTCGGCACGTAGTCCCGCCTTCAGGCGGTCTGAGCGCGTCGAACCGGCTGAAGCCGGGACTACGCACGCTGGCACCCCCGTGGATAAGACCATTTCCGCATCCGCGAAATCGGCGGTCAAAGACTTCGCTCCAGAAGCCGGCGAAACTTGCGCGCCGTCCCTCGCCTCCGCTGGCGTTTCGGAAAACGGCGTGTGGGTGCGCGGCGACCTCGTCAAGCTGGGCCAGGTCCTTATGAATCTTCTGGCAAACGCGGTGAAATTCACTGAGGCCGGAACCGTGACGCTAAAAGTCACGGCCCGGCCCGCGGGCGAATTTGTGTTTGAAGTGATCGACACCGGGCGAGGCATTCCGCTTGAAAAGCAAAGCGGCCTCTTCCGTCCGTTCGGGCAAGCGGATCAGAGCATTTCGACGGACGGCGCCGGATTGGGGCTGGCGATTTCGAGGCAAAAACTGGAACTCATGGGCGCGACGCTCCGATTTGAATCAGAGCCCGGACAGGGTTCACGCTTTTGGTTCTCCCTGGTCTTGCCGGCTTCCGCGGCGCGTGTTCCGCCAAATCCCACGGTGGTCTCCAAGCGCATTCCCCGTCTCGCGCCGGGATTTCAGGTCCGCGTGCTCGTGGTCGATGATCTCCCGGAGAACCGGAGCGTGTTGAGCGAAATGCTCTCGATCCTGGGATGCCAGGTAGCCGACGCTGGGAATGGCCGTGACGCGGTGAAATCCGTGCGAACGTTTTCTCCTCACATCGTCTTTATGGACATCCGCCTGCCGGACATGGACGGTTTCCAGGCCACTCGTGAAATTCAAAAGGAGTTTGGAACCAACGCCTGCAAGATCGTTTCGTTCTCCGGCTCGGCCATGGCCCATGAGCGCCAGGCTTATCTCGACGCCGGGTTTGACGATGTTCTGGCCAAGCCGCTTCGTATGGAAATGATTTGCGATACTTTGCGCCGCCTTTTGAAAGTCGAATTTGAACCGGGAAGCGGAGCCCGCGTCCAGGGCCCGTCCGAGATTCGGCCGAGAGCCTTCGCGCCCATCTTGGAGCGGCTCGGCGCGTTGAAGCTGGCCGCGGCGGAATCCAACGCGACCACGGTCCGGGCCTGCCTGGAGGCGCTCGAACAGACCGGGTCCGAGGGCCGAGAAATCGCGGCCTCATTGCGGCTCGAATTGGAGCGGTATGACTTTCCCGCCCTAAGAAATCGTATTCAGGAACTCGAAGGCCGTTCGCCGAAGCATCCTTCATTGAAAATGTGAATCGCCCTCACCCTCTCCCTCTCCCCCAGGAGAGGGAACCGCCCTTTCCCGCACTGGGAAACGCTCCCTAAACAGTGATGAGTCCGCCGGCGTGCAAAAAGTGACTCCCTCTCCCTGGGGGAGAGGGCCGGGGTGAGGGCGAGCCTTTCATCGCACTGAATGGTTACGGCTAAGCTTGAAAACTCAAAACCCGAAACCCGAAACTCGAACCGCACTCGAATGAACCCTTCCGACGTCCTGGCCCAGGCAAAGATTCTGATCGTCGATGATGTGCCGTCCAACATCGCGCTGCTGTGCGAGATGTTGGAAAGAGAAGGTTTCGAAGTGCCGGTGGCCGTCAATGCGCACGATGGCCGTGAGATCGCCCGCCGGGCCGCGCCGGACTTGATCTTGCTGGACGTCTTGCTGCCGGACCTGGGTGGCTTTTCGCTCTGTCGCGCGCTCAAGCAGGACGCATCCACGGCGGACCTTCCCGTGATGTTTATCACGGCCAAAGATGAGGCGCAGAGCCGGCTGGAAGGTTTTCGGGCGGGAGGCGTCGATTACATGACCAAACCGTTTCAACGTGAAGAAGTGGTGGCCCGCGTGCGCACTCACCTGACGATCAGCCGCCTCCATCGGGAATTGCGCCGGCAGAACAAAGTCCTGAAGGAACAGATTGGCCGGTGCAAACACGCGGAGGAAGAAGTCCGCGAAGCGAATCGTTCGTTGGAGCAACGCGTGGCCGAACGAACGGCCCAGCTTCAGGACATCAACCGCCGGCTGGAACAGGACCTCGCGGAGCGCAAGCAAATCGAGGCCACCCTGCGGGAGTTCCCGCGCCGGATCATCGCGGCCCAGGAAGGCGAACGCAAGCGCGTCGCCTAGGAATTGCACGACATCGTCTCGCAGATTCTTTCCTCGGCCCGCTATCGGATCAATTGGCTCGTCGATGAAAGCGGCACCCGCAACAAGGCCTGCCTCGAAGTCGCGGCCACCGTGCGCGACCTCCTGGGATTGGCCATCGACGAAGTGCGGCGCGTGTCCAACAATCTTCGACCGCCGGAACTGGATGATTTCGGCTTGCTCGCAGCCGTGCGCAGCGTTTGCGACAACGCCACCGCTTGGTCCGGCGTGCAGGTGGATTTGAACTTCGCCCATGTTCCCGACCGCCTGCCGCCGCCCGTGGTGCTCAACCTGTATCGCATCATCCAGGAAGCTTTGAACAACGTTCACAAACACGCCCTGGCGACCCGCGTGTGGGTGCGGCTCGCGTTGAACGATTCGTTCCTGGAAGTGAGCGTGCGCGACGACGGCAAAGGCTTCGATCCCGCCATCCCCCGCGCCCAGATCAAACCAGACGGGGGGTTTGGTCTGGTCAGCCTTCGCGAGCGCGCCGCGACGCTCGACGGCACATTTGAAATCAAATCGGCGCCGGGCCAGGGAACAGCAATCGTCGTTCGCGTGCCGTGGTCAGAGTCGGGCCAGCCGTAGCCTGCGAAGTTGGGTCAAATCGCAAACTGCGATCAAGTTTCAACTCATTTAACTCATGTAACGATGTAACGATGTAACGATGTAACGACCGCGGCTGCGGTTTCGCCGCGCTGCTGTGCAATCCTCAAATTGCTCGCTGGCGGCGAAGACGAAGGGCTAGCTTGCTGCGTTTGGCGCCAACAGCTTTTCCAGGTCCAATCGCCGCACGAGACTTTCCAACACGCCCCTGACGTGAGCTTTCTCCATCGCAACGAGCAGCGGGGCACTATTCGAAAGGAACGGCAGGACCAGGACGCGCTCTGGACCGATCTGTTCCTCCAGTAGTTGCGCATTAGTGCGGCTCGCGGCATTCGCCTGGCGCTGCGACATCAGAACGATCGCGGCCTTACCCACCGCTCGGCGCGGCAATGCTTCCAGCGTCAGCCACAGATGGTTCACAACCCCGAGCCGGTTTGGCGCGACGATAACCGGGGTGGCATTCAGTTTTGAAATCAGGCTGCGCGCATCAAAACCTTCGCCAAGCGGGCTGAGCAATCCACCCGCTCCTTCGATAAGGATGACATCGAAGCCTCGGCGGCCGTTGGGTGGCGCGGCGGGGCTGGGGTTGTGAACCCCAGGCAACACGCGGTTTCCGGGCGGTCTCTGAATGTTCCGCACGTATTCCAAAACCTCCGGCAAAGTCACCCGTTTGCATTCGAGTCGTGCGGCCAGCGACGGCGCGAGCGCCGCCCGGAAATGCCAAGGATTGATCTCGTCCAGCGAAAGCGCGCCATCGAGGGCCTCGCGCAGCACACGCGCATCCGAGCGGCCACCGGAGCAAATCGGCTTGAGCGCGGCCACGGCGACGCCGCGCCGATGCAGATAGCGGGCCAGCGATGCCGTGAGCACGGTCTTGCCGACGCCGGTGTCAGTGCCCGTGATGAAACAGATTTGGCTCACGCGCGGTCAGCCTGGGCCCGGCTGAGCTACCAAGACCATCATGGAAGCGCTGCTTTGCGGCCTCCGCGAACGCTGCCTTTGGTCATCCAATTCGTATTTGGATTTTGCCATACCCGCTTCGGCTGAACGCCGCCGAGCTTCAGAGGAAAATGATCTGTCCCTGGGCGTCCGCCGGCTCAGCGGCTTTGGCCAGCGTTCCAGATCGCCAATGCAACGGCCAATGGAGAGGTCCAGTTGCCTGGCAAAAACTATTGTAGAGAACGCTTCGCGTCCTCGTTGGCAGCGCACGGCCTCCGCGATCATGTCTTCATCCTGGCTGAAGACAACCCGCCCAAGCTCAAGGGCGCGGCGGAGCAGTTCGGGGTCCGATGCCCGTGTGGTATGATCCTCCTGTGCGGTCAGGATAGCCACTCCGCGCCGCCGCAAGCCGCGCGTGATGGGCAGCGGAACATGCACATCCATGTAAAGGCCGAGGCTCATGCGCCCCGGTGCATGCCAGCAATTCGGCGTCGCAGCGAGGACGGCGCTGCGGCAGCGCGCAATGCCCGCAGGCGCTCATCCTGACGCTCAATCTCGGCGTCCAACTCTGCCTGATGATCGTAATACCAGGCCAGAGCAGCATAAACCTGGGCGAGCGACATGTGGGGATGATTTTCCTGAATCGTCTCAGCCGTCCAGCCGTAGGCGAGATGGTCGAGCACAACTTCGATGACTTTGACGTTTGTGTCGTCAATCCACGGACGTCCCTGTTCGTCAAGGCGAATGTGCGCCTGCTTTTCAACCATCTTCATCGTGGTCCCATCCTACGAGCCTCAAGTGTTCGTGACAAGCGCGTTGGGGTGAGCATCAGCCAGTGCTTTGGTGGCGACCAAACCTCCTTTGCGGCGGCTGAGGCGCCGCACGGCCAACTCTTTGCGCACCACTTTGACCTGGCGGTCACAGTCGCTCAGGAGCTTGTGATAAAACTCCCAAATCGACCGCTTGGCCCAGGGCAAAGAGATGCTCGGGCGCCCACACCCCGCGCCGCGATTCCAGGATCTGCTCTTTCTTTTTCTTTTGGATTTGCGGATCGCACAAGGCCAACAACGCTTCGGGTTGCCGCTCGCCTTCCAGGATCGCCTGGATCACCTTCCTCCCACTGACGCCGGTCAGATCGCTGATCACATCGTGGAATTTGATGTTTATCCGCTCCAACGCCTGCTGCATCTTCTGCACCTGGCTGGCCGCCCATCGAAGGTGATCCTCCCTCAACCGCTGGTAGTCTTGCAGCCGCCGATGATCGTCCCGGATTTGATTTCAGAAAAGACCAGATGAGGATTTCAGGAGATTGGATACCGAACCAGTCGCTCCAGGCAACGCCGGGGAGCGCGACTCTTGTCGTCCGACACCGTCGGCCCGGCGTGGAGCACAACGCCCTCGGCCTGCTCAAGGGGCTCGGGGACGCGAACTGGGACTTCTACCGGACCGCCTTTGGGGTGAGGTCCACGGCGGCAAACGCCGAGCGCGCAGCCGAGGCGATTCGCGCGCGCGGCGTGCCCGCGGAGTATCACGTCATCAAGGGCATCACGCACTACGGCATTTACCGCGAGGGATTCAAGGAGGCGACGGACCTGGAACTCGCGTGGTTCGATAAGCACTTGAAGGGCGCGAAAGCCGCCACTTCATCGGCTCCGACCAGGCCTGCGAGCGCGGAAACTCCGGCAAAACCCGCGCCGCAGCCTGCACCCGCGGCAGGCGCGTCGGCGCCCAATCTCGAGCAGAGCTTTGCCGCGCTCGATGCGGACAAGGACGGGAAGCTCAGCGCGACGGAGTTCGCGGGCCTCAAGACGAGCGCGAAATATTTTCGGGAACATCCCGAGCAAATCGAGCCGGCGTTCAAGCGGCTCGATGCGGATGGCGACGGTGCGCTCTCGCTGGATGAGTTTTGGAAAATTGCGCAGCCGCGTCAGCGCCCGCCTGCGGGCGACGACGCGCCACCGAAATCGGAAGCGCCCGCGAAGCCCTCGGCCCACACCGCTCCAGCCTCGAGCGCGGCGGACATTGCGTTTTTTGAAAAGAGCATCCGGCCCGTGCTGGCGAAAAGCTGCTACGAGTGCCAAAGCGCGGAGGCGAAGGAATTGAAGGCCGGCCTCGCGCTCGATTCGCGCGACGCGCTGCTCAAAGGCGGCGACAGCGGCGTGGCGGTCGTGCCCGGCAAGCCGGACGAGAGCCTGCTCATCACGTCCGTGCGTTACACCGACCCGGACTTGCAGATGCCGCCGAAGAAGCACGGCGGAAAACTCAGCGACGCGGTCATTGCCAGCTTTGCGGAATGGGTGAAGCGCGACGCGCCGATGCCGGCCACACGCACGGTCACGGCGAACGAAGGGCTGGAGGCGCGGCTCGACCATTGGGCGTTTCAGCCAGTGAAGGATTCGCCCGCGCCGGGCCGCGGCCAAGGGGCCACCGGCCCGGCGGGATGGATTTACAAAGCAACACTACCGAAAGCGAAACCATGAAGACAACCATCACACTCATTGGTATCTCAACGATTCTCGCCTGCCTGACTCTTTCGGCGCAGGAAGCGTCCCAGCCTGCCACCGATATCACTGCCGACCCGCTCCTCAAGAAGTTCGACCAGAACGGCGACGGCAAGATTGACGATGCCGAGCGGCAGGCCATCCGCGAGTTCATGCGCCGACGCGGACAGCAGAAAGCTTCGATGATTCCGTCTGGCAAGACCGAGATGGTGGGCAATCGCGAAGTCACAGAATTGGAGTATGCCTCCAGCGACGGGCGCAAAATCCCCTGCCTGCTTTCGATGCCGACAGGCGGCGGGCCGTTTCCGTGCGTCGTCACCATTCACGGCGGCTCGGGCAATCGCGACCTCGCTTACATCCGCACGCTCGCCGCGCCAAATCCCGTCTCCCCCACCGTCACCACGCTCAACGAGCAACCGTGGGCCGTGCTCGCCATCAGCTACCGCGCAGGCGACGGCGCGATGTTTGGCAAAGAGCAGGACGATGTCGTCGCGGGCATCCGTTTCGCGAAGACGCTGCCGGGCATCGACCCCGCGCGCGTCGGCGTGATGGGCGGCAGCCACGGCGGACATCTCGCGCTCATCGCTGCGGAGAAGATGGGGAAGGAATTTCTCTGCGTGGTCGCCGGCTCGCCGTGGCTGCCCGACCCGGAGACGCTCATTTTTCCCCAACCCGAAAAGCCGCCGCTCTCGCTGCTGACGCCCGCGGTGCGCGAGGAGCAGCTCAAGCACGGCGCGCGATTCGTGAATGGCCTCACGCGCGGGCGCGGCCTCTTGGAAGCCGAGGCGCGCAAGTTCTTGCGCGCGCAATCCATCGAGGCGAATGCGGAGAAAATCGTGGTGCCGTCGCTGTTCCTCACCAGCCTCGGCGACGAAGCGGTGCCGCACGTCCTCGTCGAGCCGACGATCAAACGCCTGCAAGCCGCCGGGCGCGACGTGACGGTCTTCACCGTCGAGAAAAGCCCGCACGGATTTTACTGGAGCCACAGCGTCGGCGGCGCGCGCATCGGCAAGGGCGAGAAAAGCGAGACCGAACTCGCGGAGGAAAAAGCGGCGCGCGAACAAATCATCGCGTTTTTCACGAAGCAGTTCGCGCGGACGGATGTTGCCGCCGTGGCTGCAACGCCCTCGGCGCAGAAAGTGCCCGGCGACGCCCCGTCGCCCGAAGCGAAAGTCGCCAAGCCCGCCGTCACCTCTCCGGCAGCATCTTCAAGCAGCGGCGACGCCCCGATGACCCGCGAGCAGTTCAAGCAGCGCCTCCCCAGCCAGCTCACGAGCCGCCCCGAAGTCGCCGACCGTCTCTTCGACCGCCTTGACGAAAACAAGGACGGCAGGTTGAGTGCGGAGGAATTTGCGAAGCTGAAAACGCTGCGCGGCAATCGCGGCGGCGACGCGTCCACCAAGCCAGCGGAAACAACACCCGCGCCAAGGCCCGACGCGCCAACCCCCGCAAAACCTTCCGCTGAAACCAAACCCGCCGCCGCACCCGACTCCGGCGATGGCCGCAAGAAACCCACGCCGGAGCAAGCCGCCGCCGTGAAGAGGCTGCGCGACCGCATGGCGAACATCCCGGTGCCGGAGAATCTCACGCGCCGCACGCTCACCATCGGGGGCAAAGAGCGCGAGTTTTTTATCAACATTCCCGAGTCGTGCGCGGGCAAGGCGTCGCCGGTCGTGTTTGCTCTGCACGGCGGGGCGTCGAGCAGCGGCCTCGCGCAGCATTTGAAAGTGGACTACACGAAACTCGGCGCGAGCGAGGGCTTCGTGACCGTCTATCCCAGCGGCGTCAACGGTTGGAACATCGGCAGCCACGACGCGTATTCGGTGAAGCGCCGCACCAGCGATGCGGACGACGTGGGCTTCTTCCGCGCGATGTTCGACGCGCTCATCAAGGAAGGCATCGCCGACCCGCAACGCATCTATGTCACCGGCGGCAGCAACGGCGGCGTGATGACGCAGTTCCTCATTTGCAATCTCGCCGACCGCATCGCCGGCGCGGGGGTGGTTGTCGCCACGTTGCCGCGCGCGGCGGAGAAAAACTGGCCGAGGCCGTCGCACCCCGTGCCGATTCTGGTCATGCTCGGCACTGTGGACCCGATGAAACCGTGGGCCGGCAACAAGGACCAAATGAGTGCCGACGAAACACTCGCCTTCTGGCGCAAACAAAACACCTGCGCCGCCGAGGCGAAGAAATGGGACCTCCCCGACCGCGACCCGAACGACGGCTGCCGCGTCCACGCGCAGCGCTGGGAAGGCCGCGCGCCCGTCGTCTTCTACACGATGGAAGGCCACGGCCACGGCTGGCCGATGCAGAAAGGCCGCTACGCCACCGGCACCGGCCCGAAGACCCGCGACATCTCCGCGCCGGAAGAGTTCTGGACATTCCTAAAACAACAAACCCTCACAACACCATGAAACATACCCTCACACTCCTCACCGCCTTGCTGCTTGCGCCGCTGGCCGTGCTGCACGCCGCCGACGCGCCCGGCCCCTTCGCCGTCGAGACAGTGACCTCGATCAAGATTCGCGATGAAAAGCGCGGCAAGGACATCGAGGCGCTCGTACGGCTGCCCAAGAACGATGGGGGAAAACTGCCGCTCATCGTTTTCAGCCACGGCTTCGGCGCGGGTGAGCAGGCCTTCGGGCCGGTGAGCGACAACTGGGCGAGTCACGGCTTCGTCGTCGTGCATCCGAAGCACGCCGATGCCGCGATGGGCGCGCGGCTGCGTGGCGGCGACACAAAGCAAGCCATCGGCGAAAGTGACGAGGCGAAAAAGAGCGCCCTGCGTGAGAAAGTCCGGGAAATGCTGCGCGAAGGCCGCACCTCTGGCGGCGGCTTCAGCTCACCCGATCTCGCCGCGGGGCGCGTGGCCGATGTCGTCGCGATGCTCGACGGCATCGCGCAGATTGAAAAAGCCGTGCCCGCCCTCGCTGGAAGGATCGACCGCGAGCGCATCGCCGTCGCCGGCCACTCCTTCGGCGCGGCCACCACGCTGCTCATCGGCGGCGCGACGACGGGCTCCGGCGGCGCGGAGAAAAGCCATGCCGACCCGCGTGTGCGCTGCCTCATCGTTTTCTCGCCCTCCGGCGCGGGCGAATACGGCTTCACCGAGGCGAGTTGGGCAAAGCTCAAGCTGCCCATGCTCTTCGTCACCGGCACACGCGACTTCCGTCCCGGTCGCCCGATTGAATGGCGGCGCGAAGCCTTTGACCACTGCGCCCAAGGCAGCAAATACCTGCTCATCTTGGATGGGGCCACTCACTTCAACCTCGGCGGTGGCCCGCCCGGCATGGTCGCCCGCTTTGGCAGCTACGCCAACGCTTCCAGCTACACGAAAGCCGTGAAAGCCGTCAGCGGCGCGTTCCTCGAAGCCACGCTCAAAGCCAGTTCCTCCGCACGCGAATCCCTCACCCCCGCCGCCGTCAGCGCGCTCAGTCCGAAAGTGAAGAGCTTTGAGACACGATGACGCCGGGATTTGCCGAGGCATCCGCAGGCATGAGGACACGGCGGCGGCAATCGCCTGGTTGCATGACCACGCCGCGGAGTTCGGCGGCGATCCCGGACGCATCTTTCTCCTCGGCATCTCGGCGGGCGCACAGCTCGCGGCCGTCGAACTGGAGATCGGCACCGCCGGGGACAAACCCACCTCCGCCATCGCGGAGTTCATCGACCGTCTCTCTGCGGCTCCCGATGCGGAAGCTCCGGCTTGGGTGACGCCCGTGGTCACCGCGCCGCGCGTGCGGTTCCAGACGTTTCACAGCGCGGCGGCCAAGGCAAAGGTCAGCTATCACCTCTACACTCCCGCAATCTACGACCAGGAACCGGAGCGGAAATTCCCTGTGCTCTACTGGTTGCACGGCTCGGGGGAGGGCTGGCGGGCATCCCGCAACTCGCGCGGCATTTCGACACCACCATCACCGGCGGAAAAGCGCCGCCCTTCCTGGTGGTGTTCGTGAACGGCCTCGTCGAGGGCATGTATGTGGACTGGAAGGACGGCTCCGCCCCTCTGGAGACCGTGATCGTCAAGGATCTTGTGCCGCACATCGACGCGACGTGGCGCACCATTGCCATGCGCGAGGGACGGATGCTCGTCTGAGGATTCCGCAAACGTGAACCGTGCTGCCCGGCGTGGCGCACGAACCGATGGGCGTTTTGAACGCGCTGGGCGAAACGAACTGGGCCTTCTAACAGAACCCCAATCGTGCCAACTCCAAGGAGTCCACAAAACCGCTTCCTAGGGCTTCTTCGGGTTCTTGCCGGGTTTGATCGTGGGAGGAGCGGCCTTTGGGGCGCCCGTCGCCGAACTATCGAGCCCGATGCCGCCCGGTTTCTGATCTTCTACGCCGGGCTTCGGAAGGCTCACCGCCGGCTTTTCTTCTTTCGCCGCCGGCGTCAGAGCGCCGGGCGGCGCACTGGCATTCAACTCCGAGAGCACCTCATCTGTCATGTCATTCTGGCCGTTGGTGTAGAGGACATAGGGCAGGTCCAGGCGGTTTCCGATATCGAGGACGAGGGTGAAGCTTCCGGCTTTGGCTTTGCGGCTGATCACCTCCCGTATCTCCTGAATGATCCGTTCCTGCCAGCGGCGTTTCATTTCGTCGATGCGCGTTCCGGCGTCCCGTCTGAACTGGGTGTAAGTTTTCTCGATGTCGCGGATCTCGACGAGTTTGCCCTCGGCGGATTTCCTTCGTCTTTCACGTTCCTCGGCGGACACCGCTTGATCGTTGGCGCCTTCGACCAGCTTGCGATACTCCTCATTGGCCTTCTTGAAGTCTTCCTCCCAGCCGCGGATGACCTTGTCGGCGTCCGCGCCCTGTTGTTGGAGCATCTCGTCGGCCTGTTTCTTCTTGTAATAGCCTTCGAAGATTTTCTGCATGTCCACCGTGCCAACCTTGATCTGAGCCTGTGACGAAAGCGCCCAGCTTGTGAACAACGCTAAGAAAAATACCGTCTTGATCGACGGTGAAGCCCATCCAAACTTCAGCGCCAAGGTTTGGACCTGAGCTGCCTTCTCCCTCACCCTGCCCTCTTCACAAGGAGAGGGTTCTGTGCTTGCCACCTCAGTCCTTTCAACACGCCCTTCGATCTTCCCGTGACGGAGATCGATTCTCCCTCTCCCCAAGGGAGAGGGCCGGGGTGAGGGGGAAAGCGGGCTTCGAATCGCGATGAGCGATCGAGAACGGAGTGAGCTCCGGACTTCACAAGTCGAAAAAAGTCGTTTCATAAATTCAAATCAATAGTCTGCCGTGTAGCTTACGCTAAACTGAAATCGCCCGCGCCCGCTCGTGAAAGCATCGTGCGTGATCGGGATGCCGTAATCGAGACGGAGCGGCCCCAGGCGCGGAATGTTGAGCCGGATTCCCACGCCCCAGTTATCGCTGTAAAGGTTTTGCCCCGGCGACCGGCTGAAGCTGAACGAGTCCTCATAAACGTTACCGATGTCATAGAAGGCTGCAAGGCGCAATCGTTCGATAATCGGCACGCTGTATTCCACTGAGCCAAACCAGTAGGTGTGCCCGCCGATTGGTTCCTGATCGCCAAGTGGGCCGACTCGGTAAGGGCCGACCTGCCGATAACGATAGCCGCGGAGCGAACCCACGCCGCCCAAGAAAAAGCGGTCGAAAAGCGGCACGCGCTTCGTGTCGCCGAACGGTTCGGCCACCCCGGCGCGGCCCCGCGCTTCCCAGATGTGATTTTCGAAAAAGCCCGGATAATACCACGCCGAGCGCAACTCGAATTTGTAAAAGTCGGTGTCGCCTCCGAACGGACCGCCCGCCAGTTCGCTGGACAGTTCCGTGCGCTGGCCTCGGCTGGGCAACTGGATGTTGTTGCGCGTGTCGAAGGCGATGGACGCGCCGATCTTGGAAACGAGCCGGCTGCCCTGCTCTTCCTGAATAAGCAGTGGCGCGCGCTCATCGACGTTATTGATCCCGATGCTTTCGATGGTGTAACTGACGCCGCCAATCAAAAATTCGCTGCCGAGCGCTCGGACCAATCCAAGGCGGGCCCCGGTCTGGCTGACGTCGTAGAGGTCGCTGTAGAAATTCAGTTCGCGATGGTACAGATCGGTTTCAAACCGCAGGCGATGGCCCAAAAGCCAGGGTTCGGCAAACGAGATTTGAAAATCTTTGCGCCTCGTTCCGAGCATCACATTGATCCGAAATTTCTGGCCGCCGCCCCGGAAGAACGGAGGGTTGAACAAATCAAAGTTCCCTTCGCGAAATCCGATGAACCCGACCAGATTATCGACCGAGCTGAAGCCCGCGCCCAGCTCGATGTTTCCGGTCGTCGTTTCCTCGACGTCGATCACCAGATTCTTGTTCGCGGGCACGTCGGTCGGCTCGACGCTCGTTTCGACTTTCTCGAAGAAGCCCATCTGTTCGAGACGGCCCTTGGTTCTTTTGACGCGGACCATGTCAAACGGCTCGCCGGGTGAGACGGCCAGCTCGCGGCGGATTACGCGGTCTTTGGTTTTGACATTGCCCTTGATCTCGATCCGTTCGATGAACGACTTGCCTTTGTCTTCGTCGAGGATGACGTAAACCAGGTCCATTGTGCCCCGGGTGGTGTTGGGGTTTTTCCGCGGGACCACCCGCACGTCGATATACCCCTTGCTGCCGTAGAAATCCTGAATCGCCTCCAGGTCCGTATCGAGTCCTTTGGGCGTAAAAATCTCTCCCGCCACCATCTTGATCCCGGGGATACCGCGATCTCCTTTTGTGATTTCCTCGGCTTTGAAGAGAGTATTGCCCTGGAACTCGACGGCGCCCACTTTGTATCGTTTGCCTTCCGAGACGAGGAACCGAATCGCGATGTGCTTCGGATCGACTTCATCGATCTGGACCTCTTTGATTTCAAAATCGATGTAGCCTTCGTTCTGGTAAAACTCGACGAGCTTGTCCTTGTCGTCCTCGAATTGGTCGGTCTTCAGCACGCCGCTCCCGGTCAGCCAGGAAAACATCCAATGCCTGCGGGTCTTGATGGCCTTGCGAAGTCTCTTCTGGGTGTAAGCCTGGGCGCCGACGAACTCGACATCACGGATCCGCAGCTTGGGGCTTTCGCTGATTTCAAAAACGGCGATGCCCCGGCCGGCATTTTCATCCGGGATCACGCTGTATTTGACCTGGGTCCGCTGGTATCCCGCCTTCTGATACATTTTCAGGATTTCCTGGGTATCAGTAAAAAGCCGGCGTTCGTCCAGGGGCTGGCCGACTTTGGAGGAAACCTTCTTGAGCAGCTTCTTCGCGCTGTGCTTTTTGTTGCCCTGGAATCGGATTTCCGCGAGCGTCAAGTGTCCCTGAACCACGTAAATGATGGTGACGCCCTCCGCCCCTCGATCTTCCGAAACCCGAACGTCGCGGAAAAGCCCGGTCCCGAGCAGCGCCTTCACGTCGTCATCCACGCCGCGCTGCGTGTAAACATCCCCCACTTTGACCCGGACATTGGCGCGGATCATGGTGTCGCTCGCCGCGGGCGGGCCGATGTGGCGAATTTCGATTTTTTGGACGGTTTGCCCGAAGAGGTTAGGCAGGCAGAAGAGGCAGAACGCCACTGGAAGCCACCATTTTCGAACCAAAAAAGTCGTCATCTAATTGTCGTGCAGGATCTCGTCGGCGTTGACTTTGGCGGCGCTCTCAAAACGCGTATAAGGTCTCAAAAAAGTCAAGTTAACGTCACCTGTGGGCCCATTCCGCTGTTTCGCGATGAGCAGATTGACCGGCAGCGCTTCCTGGCTTTGCGAGGCGGATTCGTCATCGTCCTCGCTGCTCGGTTTGTAAAGCAGACCGACCAGGTCGGCATCCTGTTCAATCGCGCCCGATTCCCTCAAGTCCGAGAGCCGCGGTTTGCGGTTTTTTTCCTTTTCCAGTTCGCGATTCAACTGGCTCAAGACAATGATCGGGACATTCAATTCTTTCGCCAGGGCTTTGATGCCGTTGGAGATGTCAGCAATCTCCTGCTGCCGGTTTTCTGCTCGGCGCGAAGTAGAATTGAGCAGTTGCAGGTAGTCAATCACAAACAACTTGACCCCGTACTGCTGGAACATCCGCCGGGCCTTCGCGCGAAGTTGGAGAATCGACAGCCCGGAACTGTCGTCGATGTAAAGCGGCGCGCTGGCGAGTTTGCCCGCCGAACCGGTCAGCTTCGGAAAATCGCGCTCGGCAAGAAACCCTTCCCGGATGCTGCGCAGGTTCACTCGCGAACGCGAGCAGAGCATGCGCAGCACGAGCGACTCTGCAGTCATTTCCAGGCTGAACACGCCCACGGGCAATTTCTGGTCGATGGCCACGTGCTCGGCGATATTCATGGCGAGCGAGGTCTTGCCCATGCTCGGCCGCGCCGCGATGACGATCATTTCGCCGGCGTGCAAGCCGCTTGTCATCTTGTCGAAATCCGGAAAGCCCGTGCCGATGCCCGTCAACATTCCCTGGCGTTGATGGAATTCCTCGATGGTGTTGATCGCTTTGTGGACCAGGTGCTTGATCATTCGCGAAGTGGCCTCGACCCGATCTTCGCTGATGCGGAGAATGTCTCGCTCGACCTCATCCAGCAGGGCATCGACTTCTCCTTCATGTTCGAACACGCGGCCGACTACCGCCGTGCACGTCTGGATCATTTTTCGGAGGAGATACTTTTCGCGGACGATATCCTGATAGTACTGAAGATTCGCCGCCGAAGGCACGCCATCGACCAGTTGTGCCAGGTAGGCAGGGCCGCCGATAGCATCAAGCTGGTTCTTGTCGCGGAGCCGCTGGTGGACCGTGATAAGATCGATGGCCTCCTTTTGATCGTACATCTCGGCGAGTAACTCGTAGATGCTGCGATGGCGCAGATCGTAAAAGACTTCGCTCCCGCGCCTGAATTTCTCGATGCACACGCCCATGCCCTCGTTCGGCGAAAGCAGGACGCATCCGAGAACGCCTTGCTCGGCCTCAATCGAGTGCGGCGGCAAGCGGTCCACGGCGGAAAGGGCTGCGGGCCTGGAGATGCGCGACCGGGTGAGATCAACGGTAGCTGGAGCATTGGGCTCGATCGTTTCGGTCATGGCCCTAGCAGAATCAAAATCTCGGAAGGCAGCAACGAAGACTTGTTGGAAGTTATTTCCGAACAGTTCACCGGCTTGTTCACAGTCCGCCTGAACGCGACAGCGGTGGTAAGGACGGATGGGCTTCCAAAGCCCCGCTATCAGTTTCCCCCGAAAAGGACGTTCGCTTCGCGAAGCGCGGACCACCTGACCTTACTCTCCAATTGCCTCGCGAAAAGCATTGAATTCGGATTTCGCGTGCGTACTATCCTGACCAACGCAACGCTCGGTTGCGGCTTCTGGTCGGGGCGTAGCGTAGCTTGGTAGCGCGTCTGAATGGGGTTCAGAAGGTCGTGCGTTCAAATCGCACCGCCCCGACCAACATCCCACTGCGGGCTCATTTGGAGGGCGATTTTTTAGTCGGAGCATTTTCGGTCTCCAACTCCAATTCGGTTTGCCGGGGCAGCAGTTCGGCCAACAGTGCAAGCTGGGGACCAACAGGCTCCCCTCGCTGACATCGGCCGGCGCGCACCAACTGACCAACGGGATGAGCAAAACGCCCTGGGTGTAGGTTCGCCACCACAGTCGCAGCGTGTGTTTTTTGTAGCCGACAAACCAGCGGCTTTGTCCGGTTTTGAGCGTGCGCCCTCCGAGCGCGGCTTGGTGGGCAGATGACTCATTTGACCACACCAGCCGCGTTCCGCCGTCCCTCCGAGACTCGACGCTCCGACTCCGCTAACCCAGGGTTGAAACACTGGGCTATTCTCAGAAGTCCCTCCGGGAAGAATCGGGACCGGGACTGTAATCGATTCAATCCCCCGACTTCTCCGTTCGCTCCGTTGCCTCCTGTTCAGAAAACAGGAGGCATCAGGAAACGGAGGGCAAACAAAGGAATTCAGTTTCCACATCTGGACCTAACCAACCTCGCCCTTTAGTGAGTTCTGATTGAGAGGCCCGCAAGAGCTTTCTGCGTTGACGCGTCGGGCGGATTCGAGTGTATTATCCGCATGGAACCAACCAGCATTCTGCGGCATCGTTTTGTGTCACACGCCTCCTTTCATCGCGTCCTTCTCGTCCTCGCTTTTGCGGCTCTCGCAGTCGCCCTTCGCGCCGAGGTCAAGTTGCCGGCCCTTTTTTCTGAAGGCGCTGTGCTTCAGCAAGGCAAGCCTGTGCCGGTTTGGGGTTGGGCGGACGAAGGCGAGAAAGTCACCGTTGAATTTCGCGGCCACAAAGTCAGCGCCACGGCGAAGGGCGGCAAATGGATGGTGAAGCTTCCGAGACTGAAGGCAGGTGGTCCTGACATCTTGAGGGTCGCAGGCAAGAACACGATCGAACTGAAAGACGTGCTGGTCGGTGAAGTGTGGGTGGCCAGCGGGCAATCGAACATGGAATGGCCGATTCGGCTGACGTTTGAACCGGAAAAAGCCATCGCGTCCGCAGCCAATCCGTCGATCCGGCTCTTCACCGTTCCCAAGTTGAAAGCGGATAAGCCCGTCGAAGATGCCAAAGCGGCCTGGAAGGAATGCGGGCCGCAGACGGTGACGAATTTTTCCGCCGTCGCTTATTTCTTCGGGCGCGATTTGCAGAAGACCCTCGGCGTGCCGCTGGGATTGATTCATACGTCCTGGGGCGGTTCCCCGGCTGAAGTTTGGATCAGCCACGACGTGCTCGCTTCGAACGCCGATTACAAGACGGCCATTCTCGATGGCTACACTGTGGCGCTCCAGAAGTACGAAACGGCTCTCGCGCAATTCCAGGCCGAGCAAGCGGAATTGAAGAAGCAGGGAAAAACCTCGGACAAGAAGCCGCCGCAACGCCCGACCTGGAAGCCGTCCGAACTGTACAACGGCATGATCGCGCCGTTGCTGCCCTTCGCGATTCAAGGCGCGATCTGGTATCAGGGCGAGTCCAACGCAGGCCGGGCGCATCAATACCGGACACTGTTCGCCGACATGATCCGCAATTGGCGCCGCGACTGGCATCAAGGGGATTTCACCTTTCTTGAAGTTCAACTCGCGCCGTTCACCAAGATTCTCGATCAACCCGGCGACAGCAATTGGGCCGAACTCCGCGAAGCTCAATTGCTCGCCACGAAAGCGCTGCCGAAAGTTGGGATGGCAGTAATCACGGACGTTGGGGAAGAAAACGACATTCATCCCCGAAAGAAGGAGCCGGTCGGAGCGCGTCTGGCTTTAGCGGCGCGCCGAATTACTTATGGGGAAAGGCGTCTGGTGCACTCCGGGCCGACCTACAAGAAAATGAAAGCCGCCGGGGATAAGATCATTCTGAGCTTCGACAACGTGGGCAGCGGCCTGGAGGCGCGCGGAGGAGCATTGAAGGGATTCGCCATGGCCGGCCAGGACAAGAAGTTCGTCTGGGCGAAAGCGGAGATTGATGGCGACAAGGTCATGGTGAGTTGTCCGGAAGTTCCGAAACCAGTGGCGGTACGCTACGGTTGGGCAAATTATCCGGTCGTGAATCTCTGGAACAAAGACGGATTGCCCGCCACGCCATTTCGGACGGACGATTTCCCGATGATCACCGCGCCAAAGAAGTGACCCTGAACCCGCTATTCGCACTTTGGAGCATGTTGAAACTTCTCGACTCTTTCACGCCGTCTTCCCCCTCACCCTGGCCCTCTCCCCAGGGGAGAGGGAATTGCCCGCGCCCGATTCGCGACGTTTCTCCACGCGTCGGCCTGCCACAATGCGGGATTGAGTTCCCCCTCTCCCTGCGTACTGCCACTGAATTAAGGATGAAAACGGTAGGGCGAAGAGTCCTCTCTGAGCCGAGCAAAGAGCAGTCCAGCAACGGCTTCGCGGCTCGCCGAGACGGACTCGCCCTACCTTTGGAAAGCCTTAATTCAATGGCAGTGCTCTCCCTGGAAGAGAGGGATGGGGTAAGAGGGAGCGCAGCGCCGCGATCGAAGAGGACCGGGATTGCACGACGATTGGCTTCTTCTGTTGGCACATTTTTAGTCCTTGGCGTCATTTGTGCAATGACCGCCCACGCCCAGGACTCGGGTTTGCTTCAACCCGGATTCGTGAAATCCGAATTCATTTTCGAGCAGGCGCCGTTTCGGTCGTGCCACGCTTCCACCATCGTCGAAACACGTGAGGGCTTGATGGCGGCGTGGTTCGGAGGCACGCAAGAAGGAGATCCGGACGTTGGCATTTGGCTGTCACGGTTCGAGGGCAATGCCTGGTCGGAGCCATTCGAAGTGGTCAACGGCGCGGAGGACGAAAAGCACTTGCGCTATCCGTGCTGGAACCCGGTGTTGTTCCAGCCGGCCAAAGGCCCTTTACTGCTCTTCTACAAAGTGGGGCCCAAACCCTCTGCCTGGTGGGGAATGCTGATGAAATCCGAGGATGGCGGGCGGACGTGGTCCAGACCCAGGCGCTTGCCCGACGGCATTTACGGGCCGATCAAGAACAAACCGGTCGAACTCGAAGACAACCGAATCGTTTGTGGGTCGAGCACGGAAGACGCCGGCTGGCGCGTACACATGGAGAGCACGCGCAGCTTCGGCCAGCAATGGTCTCGCACGCGGCCGCTGAACGCCGCGATGGAATTCGGAGCGATTCAACCAGCCATCCTGTCTTATCCGTCTGGGAAAATGCAGATCCTTTGCCGCGCCAAACAACGGCAAATCACCGAATGCTGGTCCGAGGACGGCGGACATACCTGGAGCCGCATGAAAGCGACGGACCTGCCCAACCCCAACAGCGGGATCGACGCCACGGTGCTGCGCGATGGACGGGCGCTGCTGGTTTACAATCATACCGAGCGGGGTCGCGGCGTGTTGAACGTCGCGATTTCGCCGGAAGGCAAGAGATGGTTCGCGGCCCTGGTGCTGGAGTACGAGCCGGGTTCGGAGTTCTCCTATCCGGCCGTCATCCAGGCAAACGACGGACTGGTCCACGTGACTTACACGTGGAAGCGTCAACGAATCAAACACGCCGTGATCGATCCCTTCAAACTAAACCTTCGCGAGATGGCCGAAGGGCAGTGGCGGTAGAGTTATGGACCAGTACCTTGAACGTGTCGTGGATCTGCTTGATCCGTCCCTCAATCGAATCTCCAACATGTCGGTCGAGGAAGCGCGCCAGCGCGTGCTCAGCAGGCAGGCCGAGGCCGTGCGCGAGATCGACGGCTCCTTCGCGCTGCTCGCCAAATCCGGCAAGATGGTGCGCATGGCCCGCTCGCTTGACCGTCCGATGCGCTATTTCCTTGCCAAACGACTCGAAGGCCCGGCGCTCATCGTCGCGGACCGCATCGACGCCGTTTACGCGTGGCTCAAATCGGAAGGTTTGCACGAGCAATTCCATCCGAGCTACACGCGGATGGTTCCGGCGCACTACGTCGTGGAAATCCAATTGATCGGCTGCCCGGACCCGGACCCCGCTTACACGCGATTCTTCACGCCACCGCGCGACGTTCATAACGCGGACATCGACGAGATCGGATCGCTCTATGTCTCGACGTTGACCGGGGAAATCATCAAATGGCTGCGCCAGGTTCCTGAGCGCGAGCCGATCGGGGTTTGCTTCTCCGGCGGCATCGACAGCGGGGCGGTCTTCGTGCTGACGTATCATTGCATGGAAAAGCTCGGTATGAATTTGGGCCGGCTGAAGGCATTCACGTTGTCGTTGGATGATAGCCCGGATCTACAGCAAGCCCGCGGCTTTCTCGAACAGCTCGGACTGGGGTTGTTCATGGAGCCGATTGAAGCCGATCCGTCCTCGCTCGACGTGGCTGAAACGATCCGTATCGTCGAAGATTACAAACCGCTCGACGTGGAATCCGCGACCATGGCCGTGGCGCTTTGCCGCGGAATTCGCGCGCGCTATCCGCAGTGGAAATACTTGATCGATGGCGACGGCGGGGACGAGAACTTGAAGGACTACCCGATCGAAGAGAACCCGGAACTCACCATCCGAAGCGTGGTCAACAATCTGATGCTTTATCAGGAAGGCTGGGGGGTCGGCAAAATCAAGCATTCGCTGACCTACAGCGGTGGACTGAGCCGGAGTTACACGCGCACTTACGCGCCGGCGAAGCATTTCGGTTTCGAGGGATTCAGCCCATTCACGCGCCCGGCAGTTATCGAAGTCGCCGAGGGGATTCCGTTCATCACGCTGACGAACTACGATCACGAACGTCTCTACGCGCTCAAAGGCGACATTGTTTCGCGCGGGGTCAAAGCCGTGACCGGCCTGAAGATGCCGGTCTTTCCCAAGCGCCGATTTCAACACGGCGCGCTGTCGAAGGAGAAGCTTCGCGAACGGTTGCCGGATCAGGAAGCGGTGTATCGAGGGCAGTTCTTGGCGCTCTACGCGTCCTAGCATTCCAACGGCCAGCGACTGGAGCTTGGCTTAGCCGGAACGATTCAGTTGATTCTGGGGAGCGCACGCGTCTCGCGTGCCGTGTTCGGCGTCCCGCCGAACACGCTCGTGCGCCCGCGGACCACACCTTTTGGTTCAGCTTGCGCACGCCCGGCCCAGTCGGCGAGACGCCGACTGGAGCATCCGAGACGGATGCGCTCCCCGATTCCCAGCATTCAACAGAATGTTCGATCCTTATCCAAAAAATAGTCCGGAGCGCGACCGCTGGATCGTGTCGCGACGCCTGCCTCGAAGTCCGGTCGATCCGTTCCACCCCTTTGCCTTCCTGGTTGAGAAAGAGCGGTCAGACATCGGCGAGATCGTGTCTGTCGCCACGATTTTTCTGACCAACCGCGAATGCCCGTGGAAATGCCTGATGTGCGATCTGTGGAAGAACACACTTACGGAGATGGTCCCCATCGGTGCGATCCCGGCGCAGATCGATTTCGCGCTGGCGGCGATGGAACGGAGCAGGACAGAAGTCCCGCCTCTCTCGCCCCGCGAGGAACGAGTGGGGCGAGAGCCGGAGAGAGGGGAATTCCTTCCCCATATCCTCCTCTCCCCGACCCTCTCCTCCGCTGAGGAAGAGAGAGAGGAGCAGAAGTCGGACGTCGCGCGAACCGACAGGCTGGAAGCCTGTCCTACAGCGCGCCAAATCAAACTCTACAACAGCGGAAGCTTCTTCGATCCGAATGCCATCCCGGTCGAGGATTACGGCGCCATTGCCGAACGCGTCCAGACGTTCGAGCGTGTGATCGTGGAATGTCATCCCGCTTTGGTTAATGACCGGTGTTTGCAGTTTCGGGATTTGTTGGCTAGCGACGGTGCCTTTGACAACAGCGCGAGTCTTCGAACCAAACCGGCGACAACGCCTCCTTTCCCCTCACCCTGCCCTCTCCCCAAGGAGAGGGGAATCGGCTCGCCATACTGGGAGATTCTCAGCTCGTTGGAAGGGTTTCCGAACTTGAGCGATGGTAGCAAACTGGAAGTTGCGATGGGATTGGAAACGGCTAATCCGGAAGTGCTGGAAAAGCTGAACAAACGGATGACGCTGGAATTGTTTTCCCGAGCCGCGGAATTCTTGCGCGCAAATGACATCGCGTTGCGAGTCTTCATCCTGGTCAAGCCGCCCTTCCTCGACGAAGCCGGTGGACTTTACTGGGCCGAGCGCTCGTTGGATTTCGCGTTTAAGAATGGAGCTTCCGTCGCGTCCCTCATCCCAACTCGTCCGGGCAACGGCGCGTTGGACGCATTGACGGAACAAGGCCTATTCTCGCCGCCAAACCTGTTTACGCTCGAGCGCGCTCTCGATTATGGTATCGGCCTGAACAAAGGCCGCGTCTTCGTCGATCTCTGGGACCTCGAACGCTTCTCGGATTGTCCGCAATGTTTCCCTCGGCGCGCCGGGAGATTGCGCCAGATGAATCTCAAACAAGAAATTCTCCCCGGAATCGCATGTGGGCGCTGTCGGGGTCGTTAAATCGTTAAAAGGGTTAAATCGTTAAATCGGTGGAGGGGAAAGATGTGATTGCAGCTTCGGGCAGATGAATCAGGATTTTGACATTGCGGTGATCGGCTCCGGTTTTGGCGGCTCGTTGATTGCGATGATCGCCAAGCGACTGGGCCGGTCGGCGATTCTGCTGGAACGCGGCAAACATCCTCGCTTCGTGATTGGCGAATCTTCGACGCCGCTCGCCAACCTTTTGCTGGAGGAACTGTGCGGGCGATACAATTTGCCCGCGCTGGCGTCCTTGTCCAACTGGGGCGCGTGGCAGCG
>Ga0233424_10000393_pt1 | contig 57475 bp, 47 predicted proteins | sample Watercolumn_Towu_FD_181011 | JGI IMG/M metagenome (GOLD analysis project Ga0233424, IMG submission 181011) | Freshwater microbial communities from Lake Towuti, South Sulawesi, Indonesia - Watercolumn_Towuti2014_125_MG | ecosystem: Environmental > Aquatic > Freshwater > Lake | place: Indonesia... | reverse complement strand
CCCGTGAACGCCGTCTCGTTCACCGCGATGTTCGAGACGGTCACGTTGCCCGTGTTGGTGACGATGAACGAGTAGTCGATCACCTGTCCGACCGTGAAGTCGTCCGGTCCGGACGGGGTCGCCGACTTCACGACCGTGAGCGCCGGGGTGCGGGTCGTGGTGACCGTCGCGGTGCTCGGGTTGCTCTCCACGCCGGTGTTGGCCTCGGAGGTTCCGGTCGCGAGCGCGGTGTTCGTCACCGTCCCCGCGTCGATGTCCGCCTGCGTCAACGTGTACGCCGCCGTACAGGTCGTGTTCTGCCCCACGGCGAGCGTCGTCGCCGCACAGTTCACCGCCCCGAGCGTCCCCGTGCCGCTGAACGCGGACTCGCGGATGCCGAGCCCCGAGACGGCGACGTTGCCGGTGTTCGAGACCGCGAACGAATAGGTCACCGTGTCCCCCGCCGCGCTGGCGGTGGTCGGCGTGACCGTCTTCGTCAACGCCAGAGAGGGCGCCGGAGCCGTGATCGTGACGGCGTAGTCCTCCACCTCACCCGGACCGCCCGTCCCCGTCGGGGTCGCCGCGGTCAACCCTGTCCCGCTCTGGATACGGAATCGGGCGAACGTCTGCCCGCCCACCGTCTGCGAGGCGATGCCGGACCAGTTCAGCGTCACCGACGAGCCGTCCGCCGTGCCCGCCGGGACCGTCGCGGTGGCACCCTCGTTCGCATCGAACACGCCGTTGCGGTTGAAATCGATCCAGCCGACCAGGGTCGCCGGCACACCCGGCACCTTGTTCGACGCCAACACCGACACCGAATAGGTGTTCGTCACGCTGGCCATGATCGGCCCGAACGACGCCACCCCCGTCTCGTCGTTGATGGTCTGGTTCGGGGCCGTGCCGCCGACCACGTTGTCGCCCGTCGCGTTCGCGCTGTACTGCATCGCCGTCTCGGCATCGGCCGACCACCCCAGATACGTCGCCGCATTCAGCTCATGGGAGACCGAGCCGTAACTGGCCGGCGCATCGCCGAAGTCGTCGGGAATCGTCGTACAGGAGGGGTTGAAGCCGTCGATGCCCTCGCCACCGCTCTGCGCGCGGTAACCGCGCACGACGATGTCGCTCGTCCCGGTGGTGTCCCCCGGACCACAGCGAGGAGTCGGCGTATCGAGACCGCCGTTGGTGTTGAAGTTCTCACCCGCGGTGAGGACGGTGGGGGTCGCCGCGAGGTTGATCCGCAGCTCCCCCGCCGCCGTGAAGGTCATCGGGCGGCACGTGATCTGCACGGAGGATGGCCATCGAACGCCCTGGCCGACGAAGGTCGTGCCGGTGATGCGATGCGCGAAGGTGTTCGCCGGACACGTCGCGGTGGACACATTCCCGCGGCTCTGATCGTAGACCGGCCCATCGATCCAGGTGGGGTTCACCGTTCCCGTCACGACGCCCGTGTTGCTCACCGTGATGGTCGAACACTGCAGCGCGAATCGAGTGAGGATGGCGTTCGCTCCGGACGGTGCCTCCGCGGTCCTGTTCTCCGTCCGGACGCCGGTGAGTACCGAGTTCGCCGGGCACTCCGTCGGTGCCGTCAGGTCCTTGTCCGTACCGACGATCGGACCCTCGTAGGAGACGCCGAGGTACAGCTGCGCCGGGTCGCCCGGGGCCGCCGTCGCCGGGAGCACGGGCGCGACGAGCGATCCCAGCACGAGGGCGAGCATGGTCGCCACCGCCCACGGGCGTCGCGGCGACAGCAGCCGCCGTCGCGTTCTCCGGTCCTTCTTCTCTTCGCGCTCGGAATTCGTGTGCAGAGAGAACTGCATGAACACTCCCCTGTTCCGTGCCCAGTCCACCCACCCCTCCGAACTGGGATACGGCTGAGAGTAGGGCGGCGCTTGACGGAACTCCAGGCCACCTTTCGTCGCTAAAGGATGAGGACTTTGGTCACTGACCGGGGGAGGAAGGCGACTCGAGTCGACGGCGCAGAGCCGTCGCGCGTTCCTCGAGTTCCGCACGGATCTCGTGGGCGGCGAGCGAGCCGCCGGAGAGGAAACCGGCCTCCAGCGCCTCCCGCCACCGGCGGTTCACCTCGTCCAGCTCACGGGTGAGGCGCTCCCTCTCCTCGGCCGAGATCGGCTCCGGCGGGACGGCGCCCTCCGCGTCGTCCTCCGGCACGACGTACCACCGGAAGTCCTCGCGACCGCGGGCATTGTTGAGTCGCCAGAGAAGGAGGAGGGAGAGAAGGAACCCTGCTCCCCCCGTCGCGATCATCACCCACGCGAACCCGGTCGTCTCGTCCAGAATGCCGAAGCCGTACCAGAGGAGCAGCAACGTCGTCAGAGCCAGGGCCCCGGGGAAGACGATGCGGACGACGATCAGTCCGACGGTGTGCATCCAGGGGCTCATGCGGGAGACCGTTCGTGGGTGTTCGCGGGGAAACAGAAAGAGCCGGTCAGACTCTGACCGACTCTTTCATGAATGTCTCGCTGTGCGCGAGGGGGGACTTGAACTGACCTCGACCCGCTCGCGCCGCGAATCTCAGTAGCGCGTTCTGCCGCATAAAATCAACGATCTACGACATGTGACCTGTGGGTAACTCCACCGCGATACCCCGACCTACAAATTGCGTAGCACTTTCTTTAGCACTTTTGGTTGGCCGCGGTATCGCTTCTCAAGACTCAGCTAATGGAGCACGCTCGCGTCTGCGGAGCCCTTGCCAGCGACGCTCGAAAACTGGACAGTAGCGGCGCGGCGGATTCAACTCATCGTCGCAACACTGATGGATTTTCTGAGGCTATCAGGGCGGCGAAGAGCTGCGCGGGCGAGCGACCGTCGAGCACAGCGCGGGGTCTGTGGTTGAGCTCGTCTTGGACGGCGCGCAGGTGCTCGATCGAGTGCGCGCTCAGATCGGTGCCCTTGGGAAAGTAATCCGGAGCAGCCCATTTGTGTTCTCATTCGTTCCGCGCTGCCAGGGCGAGTGCGAATCGCAGAAGAAAACGGGCGCGCCGAGCGTCTTGGTGATCTTGAGATGTCGAGCCATCTCCGTGCCCTGGTCCCAGGTGATCGACCTCACCAGCCCCGGTGGGAGGCCTGCCATCGTGATGGCCAGCGCGTCGTGGAGAGCTTCGCTGTCGCGCTGTGGGAGGTGGAGGAGCAGCGTCGAGCGGGTCTGCCGCTCCACCAGCGTGCCTATCGCTGAACCCTGGTCCTTCCCGATGATGAGGTCTCCCTCCCAATGCCCCGCTTCCGATCGATCGCTCGGGTCGAAGGACCGGTGGTGGATGGTGAGCATAGGCTGCTCGAACCGTGGCCTGCGTCTATCTGTGCGCTGCTGCGCCTTGCGATGATCGCGACCGGTCCGCAACGGCGATGGCGAGTGCGGGGCAAGCGTGGACGGCCGCATCAGTGTCGACCCTGGCCGGTAGACGGCCTGGTAGATGCTCTCGTGACTCAACCGCATCGCGGTGTCGTCGGGGAACGTCTCCTCGAGATGCCGGCTGATCTGCTGCGGACTCCACCGGGACTGCAGCTTCTCGTCGATCACAGCCCACAATCGCGCATCGCGATCGACACGACGAATATGGTCGCGGCCCAGGCGCTTCGCGGACAAGCGTTGCGCCTCGAAGGGGCGATACTCGCCCTGCGAGGTCGTGTTTCGGGCCAGCTCGCGTGAGATCGTCGACGGGGCCCTCCCCAACGCAGTCGCGATCTCCCGCGCGCTCGCACCCGTGTGCTGCAGATCGGCGATGCGGACACGGTCATCCTCTGACAAGAACCGGGGGCTGATCTGACGGGCCTCGCGCCGATCCAGCGCCGGGACGAACCCGACGACCGCACCGTCGCGATAGGTCTTGTAGCCGCGGGCCCAATTGTGCCCAGCGGTCCGCGAAGCACCGACCTCCCGGGCAGCCGCCGCAATACTCCACCCCTGATCCCGCAGTCTCATGAACCGCTCACGCTTGGCCGACTGCGGACGACTCCCCGGTCCCTTCTTCACACGACGAATCGACGACAACACAACTCCCAGAATGGACGAAGTGTTGCAACGATCACTTGAACCTCCCCGCTTGAAAAGTGAACACTCGACGATTGGAGTGTGATCACTTTGGAGGACTGGGCACTGATTCGCCGGCTTGCCGGGGAGGGTGTGGCGAAGGCGCAGATCGCGACGAGGTTGGGGATCTCGCGGACGACGGTGTATGCCGCGTTGGCGTCGGATTCCCCGCCGAGGTATGAGCGGACGGCGACGGTGACGTCGCTCACGCCGTTCGAAGCGCGGGTGAAGGAACTTTTGCGGGAGACGCCCGAGATGCCGGCGACGGTGCTGGCCGAGCGGGTGGGGTGGACGGGCTCGATCCGCTGGTTCCGTGACGATGTGAAAGGGTTGCGGCCCGAGCAGCGGCGCATCGATCCGGCGGACCGGTTGGTCTGGGAGCCGGGAGATGCGGCGCAGTGTGATCTGTGGTTCCCGCCGAGGAAGATCCCGCTCGAGGACAGGACGGCGAAGCTGTTGCCGGTGTTGGTGATCACGGCCGCGCACTCGCGGTTCATCGCCGGGCGGATGATTCCGACCCGCAAGACGGAGGACCTGCTGCTGGGGTCCTGGGAGCTGTTGCAGCAGATCAGTGCGGTCCCGCGCCGATTCATCTGGGACAACGAGCCCGGGATCGGGCGGGGCCCCAGGCGGGCGGAAGGTGTCGCGTCGTTCATGGGGACGTTGGCAGCGAAGCTGGTGCTGCTGCCTCCTCGGGATCCGGAGTCCAAGGGGATCGTCGAGCGCCGCAACGGCTGGTTCGAGACGTCGTTCATGCCGGGACGCTTGTTCGCATCTCCTGCGGACTTCAACGAGCAGTTCACCGACTGGTTACAGATCGCCAACGCGCGCACGGTCCGCACGCTGAAGGCGTCGTCGGCGCAGCGCATCGACGCGGACCGGGCCGCGATATTGCCGTTGCACCTGGGCTGGCGGAACCGGGTCCGGCTGCGGCGGGACTACTACGTCCGCGTCGACACAGAACGACTACTCCGCCGATCCTCGCGCAGTCGGGCGTCTCATCGATGTCTCCGCGGATCTCGACCGCGTCAGAGTCAGAGTCGATGGGCGGCTGATCGCCAAGCATGCGCGGGTTTGGGCGCGCGGGATGACGATCACGGACCCAGCGCATCTGGAGACCGCGAAGGCACTGCGGGAGCAGTTCCGCGCTCCGCGGCCGGTCGCCGCGGGCGATGACCTCGTCCGAGATCTGGCCGACTAATCCTCCGGGGTTGTCGCGAGCAGACAGCGCGAGCCGGACCGCCGTTCGCATCTACGCGGGTTGCGCGCTCCGGAGTCGACCGTCGCTCCTCCGGGATGCGTAATATTGCTGAGCATGGCTCAGAACACGGATCCGGTTGGAAAAGGGTGGGACGGGCGCGCGGTCGGGTTGGTCTTGCGCCGTCCTGTCCGTACTCTCGGCATCGAGGCCTTCTACAACGACTTCATGGCGGGTGTCGAGGATGCTCTGACCAGGCAGAGCCGGCCGTTCCTGCTGCAGGTCGTGCCCGATATGGAATCCGAGCTCGATGCATATCATCGCTGGCACGAGAGCGGCAAGGTGGGAGCGGTGTTGCTCGTGGACGTCCTCGTGGACGACGACCCACGGCTCAGCCTGGTCGATGAACTGGGGTTCGCGGTCCTCGTGCTGGCCAACCCGCAGGACGCGGGGGAGCATTCGGTGTTGTGGACGGACGAGGCCGCCGTGGTTCAATCGGCCGTGGATCACCTGGTGCAGCTCGGTCACACCCGACTCGGCCGAGTGTCGGGACCGGTCGGTTTCTCGCACACGACGCATCGCACCACGGCCTTCATCACCGCAGCCGCGGCTGCAGGGGCGAGCACGGCGATCGCAGCTGCGGACTTCTCACGCGAGGGCGGTGCGGCTGCGGTGCGCCAGCTCCTGCGGTCCGACACACCGCCGACGGGCATCATGTTCGACAACGACGTGATGGCCGCCGGAGCCGTCGAGGCGATCGTCGCGATGGGTCTTCGCGTACCGGAGGACGTCTCGATCCTCGCCTGCGACGACTCCGTCTTGTGTCGCATCACGAAGCCGCCGCTCACGGCGGTGAGCCGCGATGTTCATACGCTCGGAGAGAAGACGGGCGAAGCCATCATGCGCATCCTCGACGGAGCAGATCCTGCACTCATCGCGGCCCCGACTCCGCAGCTCATCGCCCGAGAGTCGACCGGCCCAGTCCACCCGTATCGCGCAGGCGATGCTTGAGTTCAATCGATCACGCTTCAGGTGCCAGGAGCCAGTCCAGAGCTCGCTCTCTGATACCGACGTTCTGCACGAGAGCCGTGTGGTCCAGTCCAGGGTGTCGGATGATGCGGATGCGTCGTGATTCGCACGGGTGCTCCGCCTCGAGTCGCTCGAGGAACTCCGCGGCACCAGCCGGTGGCACGTGGGTGTCCGCTGTCCCCACCTCGAAAGTCAGCTCGAGGTCCCTGGTGAACGCGCCGAGATGAGAAACGGGGTCGAACCTGTCGTAGAACCACTGCCCGGAGAACGAGGGGGATCCCTGGTCGATGATCACCCCGCGACGATCCACGTGCTCCATGCCGGGACGGGTCCAGTCCGGAGACGAACCGATCGCGGTGACGCGGGCCACTCTCCGATCCGCACCGGCCAGCGAGATCGCGATATCGCCGCCCATCGAAACGCCGCACGCCACGACACCGCGTGAGCCCACTCCGTGCAGTTCGTCAGCCCAGTCGATGACGCGCATCGCGTCAAGCGTCGTTCGCCCGAGGATCGGCCACATCCGAGATCGGAATGCTGCGAAAACCCCTGCGGAGAACTCGCCGGGCGATTCGCTCGTCGCCCGGTCGCCGTGCTGCCAGGGGTCTATGCCCACACCGATGAACCCTGCTTGCGCGAAACGACGAAGGGTGCGGGCGCCGTCCTCCTTGGTGCCGCCGAAGTACGGTATCCAGAGCGCGAGCCTGCCGTTGGATTCCTCCGGAAGCGCACACAGCAGGGGTATGTCGTCCACCGTCGCTCGCACGAGCGGGCGCTCAGCACATCGATTCATATCGACTCCCCCCACACGAAAGTCCGACACCGCCGGCGGTGCCCCTCGGCGAGAACGACGAGAGGCACCGCCCGTGCACCATCCGGTCTCAGGTCGATGAGCTCGAATCAGCTGTTGAAAGCGTCGTCGAGTCGCTGCAGCAGCTCAGCCGGCTGCACGCCGTCATTGAAGAGCTCCTGCATCGCGATCAGGTACTCCTCTTTGACCTGCGTGTTCGGCCACGTCTGGTCCGGATAGACACTGGCGCGGCCGGATTCCTGCGCCTCGAGCAGCGTCTTGTTGATCGCGTCAGGCTCGTAGCCGTCCGCCGGAAGGGCAGGCGAGCTGTTCGATGCGACCGCGAAGAGAGCCTGACCCTCCGGGGATGCGACGTATGCGAGGAACTTCGCCGCCAGCTCCGGGTTCTTCGCCTCGGCGTTGATGGCGAAGTTGATGCCCGCAGCTACCGGGACGTATGTCTCTGCCGGGTCGTCGGTCGCCGGCATCGGTGCAAGCGAGAACGTCGTTGCCTCGTCTGCGTACTGGATCGCCGCGGACACCGCCTGACTCACGTGTACAGCTCCCAGGGCATCCCCCGTAGCGACGAGCGTCATCTGCGCGTCGTAGCTCGTTCCGTTCGGGCCTTCGTTGAAGCACCCGGCATCCCGCATCTGCTGCACCTTCTCAAGAGCTTCGACCCACCGGGATTCGGAGAAGCTCGCCTCACCGGCTTCCTGGTCAGCAGTGAAGCTGGGGTTCGGCCCGTAGACCAGCGTTGCCGTCAGCGCGTACGGCAGCAGTTGCGCCGTCCATGCGTCTTTGTTGCCCAGTGCGTACGCGACCTTGCCTGCCGATGTCGCCGCGTGGCACAGCTCGAGCACTTCGCTCCAGGTCGTGGGTGCGACCGCACCGATCTCTTCGAGTGCCTGGTCGTTGTAGATGGCCCCGATCCCGCCGGTCGTGGCGGGCAGAGAGTACAGCGTGCCATCGAGGGACGATACGTCGAAGAGGTTCTCGGGAACGTCAGAGGCCCACTCGGCGTCATCGAGCGGCGCGACGAGGCCGTCCTTGGCCACCTGCCAGATCGCCATCGCGTCGCCACCGCTCGGCCACACCTTGAACACGTCGGGGGCGGTGCCCGCCGAAAGCTGCGTGCGGAGCTGTTGGATGTATGCCGAATCCTGCTCGATGAAGTCGGCCTTGATCGTGTACTCCGGGTTCGCTTCCTCGAATCCGTCGATCAGCGCCTGCGCCGCCGCCTGCTGACCGCTCGCGAAGGTGAGGGTGTTCCCATCACCGGCGCCCTCGCCGGTCGTTGACGTCGAGCAGCCGGCGAGGACGATCGTTAGGATGCCGATGCCGGCCAGGCTCGCGGCGCTGAGGCCTCGTGAATGTGATGCCACTGGTATCTCCTTTGTGTGCGCTGCTCCTGCATCGCAGGCAGCTGGTTCGGGTGCGGGGTGAGAAGTCTGATCAGCCCTTGAGGCCGCCTGCGAAGCCCTTGATGATGTGCTTCTGCAAAATGAAGTACAGAACGAGAATGGGCAGGACGGTGATGATGAGGCCGGCGAAAACCAACGGCCACTGCGCCACGTACTGGCCGACGAAGTTGTAGATGGCGACGGGAGCTGTGGTGTTTCCGCTCCCGGACAGGTACAGCAGCGGTGTGAAGAACTCGTTCCACACCGAGACCGAGTTGAGAATCACGACCGTGCCCGTCACCGCTCGCAGGAGCGGGAAGACGACGCTGGCGAACGTGCGCACGGGGCCGCAACCGTCCAACAGCGCCGCTTCTTCGTAGTCCAGGGGCATCTCACGCATGAACGTCGTGTACAGGAAGATCGAGAAGGGAAGCTGGGTGCCGATGTTCATGAGGATCAGCGCGCCGAGAGTGCCGAGGAGACCGAGGTCTCGCATGGTGACGTAAAGCGGCAAGAGTCCCAGCTGCGTCGGTATGAGCAGTCCACCGATGAAGAGGTAGAAGGTGAGCCGCGACCACCGGCGGGTGATGCGAGCGAGTGGATAAGAGGCGAACGCCGCGATGACGACCACGCCGAGGACGCTGCACACGGCCACGATGAAGCTGTTGATCAGCGCTCCCCCGAGCGCCCCCTGCCCCCACGCGAGACCGAAGTTCGCGACGCTGGGCGGGAAGTCGAGCTCAAGTGCTGAGGTGCGCGAATTCGAGGGCTTGAATGCGACGTTGACGAGCGCGAAGAGCGGAACGAGAAAGAGGACTCCGACGATGATGAGCGCGACCTCGCGCACGAAGCTCAGTCTTGTGTACCTGTTCATGTCAGTCTGCCTTTCGCGAGGTGAGCCGGAACTGGACCGACGCGAGGACCGCGATAAGGATGGTCATCACCACGGCGAGCGCGATCGACACGGGATATTCCCCCGTGCTGAACGCGCTCTTGTAGATCGTCGTGGAGATCGTCTCGGTGGCCGTCCCCGGCCCCCCGCCGGTCATCGCCATCACCTGGTCGAACTGCTTGAGTCCGCCGATCAGCGACAGCATCAGGTTGATGACGATGGCGCCGTTGAGAAGCGGAAGTATCACGCTGAAGAATCTGCGCCATACGCCGGCCCCGTCGATCGTCGCCGCCTCCAGGACTTCTTCGGGAACGGCTTGAAGACCGGCCAGGAAGATCACCATCGAGTAACCCGAGAACTGCCAGATGATCTCGCCGCAGATGGCGAACAGGGCCGTGTTGGGGTCGCCGAGCCAGTCATGCGCGAGGTCCGACAGCCCAACGGACGACAGCACCGAGTTGATGCCGCCCTCGGGGGCGAGCAGATAGCTCCAGATGTAGCCGGCCACGAGCGGGGTGAGCACGACTGGCGCGAAGAACACCACTTTGAGGATGGAACGGCTCTTGATGGTGTTGTTGACGGCGAGCGCGAGCCCGAGCCCGATGACGTTCTGCACGACCATGACGACAGCCGCGAGCACGACGGTGTTGACGAGCGCGGCGACCGCGCGCCGATCGCTGAACACCTCGGCGAAGTTCTCGAAGCCGACGAAGCTCCAATCCGATGCGAGGCCGTTCCAGTCCGTGAACGAGTAAATCGCGCCGGTGATGCTCGGCCAGACGACGATGAAGAGGTAGATCCCCAGAGCGGGGACCAGGAACCACCACGGGGCCCGTATGCCCGAGCGGGATACCCGCTTGCGCGCGGGTGCCGGCGGCTTGAGCCGGGCAGCCTCTTCCTGTGCCGCAACAGCGGCGGGGACCGAGTTCAGCCCGGAAACCGTTGCACTCAACGTCATCGTCCTCTCGCACATCGTCGTCGAAGTGTGGTTGCTGCTTCATCGACCAGTGGAAAGCTAGCAAAGTTCTCCAACTAATTACAACCACTTAATAAAGATGGTTGAATGACTAGTATGGATGCGGGAATCGCCCATCCAGCGCACCGGAGCGGAGCACGATGACATGACACCCACACCGAACCGCACGCGTGTTCTCATCAGTACGGACGCGAAGAACGAGGCAGATGATCAGTTCGCGATCGTGCACGCGCTCCTGTCGCCGACGCTCGACATACGGGGCATCCTCCCGGCCCACTTCGGCAATGCGCGCACACCGGACTCACTCGGCGAAAGTCGCAGAGAGGTCGATCTGCTGCTGAAACTCACGCCGTCCAGCGACGCGATTCGAATCGCGGACGGCTCGCCCACCGCCCTTCCCGACGAGCGAACCGCGATCGATTCCGCTGCCGCGCGACTCATCATCGAGGAGTCGCTCACGGACGACAGCTCACCCCTCTTCATCGCGGTGCTGGGGCCCCTCACCGATGTGGCGAGCGCGTTGCTCCTGGAGCCGTCGATCGCTGACCGAGACATAACCGTGGTGTGGATCGGAGGTCCGCCCTATGACGACATCGAAGCGGTGTACTGGCCGGAGTACAACCTCTCGAACGACGTGAACGCCGCGAACGTCGTGTTCGCGTCCGGAGTCACCCTCTGGCAGCTGCCGATGAACGTCTACACCTTGGTGGGGGTGGGCTATGCCGAACTCGATGCGAAAGTCAGACCGCACGGCGAAGTCGGCGCCTACCTGGTTCGCCAGCTGCTCGAATGGAATGCGTCGAACATGGGGCGCGCGGTCGACTTCCGCTCGCTGGGAGACTCGCCGGCGATCGGTGTCATCCTCAATCCGTTCGGCGCAGTGTGGAAAAAGCGCATCGCTCCCCGCTTCGCGCCGGATGGCTCGATGATCGCAGGGGCGGGAGATCGCCGCATCCGAGTCTGTGAGCGCGTCGACACCCGCTACCTTCTCGCAGACTTCTTCGCAAAGATCCGTCAAGCGGAATCAGAGCGTCGACACCCGCCGTCGACGACGAAAAGCGCTCCCGACGCGCAGCCGTGAGAAGCGGCAGCGGCCTCGCCGGCGCCGTGCACCGCCTCACTATGCTGAGGGCATGACTTCGTCGACGGCGCTGCTCACCGACCGCTTCGAACTCACCCTCCTGGGGACGGCGTTGCGTGACGACGGAGTCGCGCTCGCCGAGGCGGGACCCGACCATCCCCACGGCCTACATCGACGCGAAGTGCGCGCCGGCACCCGGGACGCGGGGCGATGAGCGGAGTCCTCGTCACCGGAGCGACGGGATTCATCGGCGGTCATGTGGTGCGAGAGCTGCTCCACGACGGTCACGACGTGGTCGGAGTGAGCCGGCATCCGCTCCGTCCTGAGACCCGGCACCTCCTCGGGCACGAAACCGACCGGCTGCGTCTCGAGGTTCTCGCCGCCGACGACGAGGACGGCCTACGTCGCGTGTGCGAACGCCACCGCCCGGACGGAATCGTGCACGTCGACGCGGTGGTCGATGTCGTCGAGCTCCGCACGGCACCACTGCGCGCGCTGGAGAGCAATGTCCTGCCCACCATCGGCCTGCTCGAGATCGCGCGGGACACCGGAGTGCAGGACTTCGTTTACCTTTCGTCGATCGCCGTGCTGCCGACAGTCCAGGTGGAGCCGATCCCGGTACGCCACCCTTTCGTGACCGAGACGGAAGGACCCGGCGGAGGCTTCTACGGCGCGTCGAAGGCCGCGGCTGAGGTGTTCACCCTCGAGTACGCGGCGAGCTTCGGCATGAACGTGCGCATCGTCCGGCCCTCCGCGGTGTACGGGTTCGGGATGCAATGGCCCATCGGACTCAAGCCCCTCGTCGAGGGCGGTGTCGACGGCATCGACGTGGACCTGGGGACCCAGCGGATGCCGGCACGCGACTTCACTCACGTCGCCGATGTCGCAGGGGTCGTCTCTCGCTTGCTCGAGCGGCCGGACACCGCGCAGAGGGTCTTCTTCGCCGCCACCGGGCGTTCGCTGGTGAGCGAGGAGCAGCTCATCGAGACCGTCCGTCGTCAACTGCCCGACCTCCGCGTACGTTTCGAGCCGGGTGCGGGCACCGACGTATCGGTAGAGAGCGCCTACCGCGGGGTGCTGGACGTGTCGGCCCTGCGCGACGAGCTGGGCTACGCCCTCCGGTTCCCCGACCTCTCCGAGGGCATCGCGGAGTACATCGGCGCGTACCGCGCCTTCCGCGGCGCCTGAGCCGGTGCCGCGGCGTCGGGTCAGCGCGCGAAGAGACTCAGTGCGGCCGCGAGCTCCGCGTGCGTCTGCGCGTACTCGGACGCGGGTACGCCGTCGACGGCGGCCCGCCACGCCTGCCGGATGCTCGTCGCGCCCGCAGCGGGCCCGTCGGGATGGGCCATGATGCCCCCGCCGCACACGTACATCAGGTCGACCGTTCCGAGTGCGGCATACGTGTCGGCGGCCTGGTCGGCGGACTGCGCCGACGAGAACACCGGCATCACCGCCGGGTGTCCGTTCTCGGGCCGCAGGCAGGCCCGCGCCGAGCGCAGCACCGAGGCGTCCGGCTCCCAGAACTTGTTGCGCAGGCCGTTCACGTGCAGTTGGTCGGCGCCCGCCAGTCGCCACAGCTGCGACCACACGGCATACGAGTAGCCGAGGAGCGGGTGCCGAGTCATCGCGCCCCATCCGTTGCGGTGCGCGTGGATCGGAAGTGAGCTGCGCTCGCGAACCGCCCGCAGCGCCCCGAGACCGACGGCGTTCACGCTGACCATCACGCAGGTGCCGCCGGCCTCGGCGACGGCGTCGACATGCCGCAGCATCTCGTCGAGCTCGTCGGTGACGTTCACCGCGTACATGGCCAGAGCACCGGTGTCGTCGGCCGCATCCTGCAGGCTGTGCATGACCGCGCTGAGCCGCTCGTCGAATGGCGAGTGCGGCGAGTTCGCCATGAGCTCGTCGTCCTTGATGAAGTCGAGTCCGGCGCGGGCGAGGTCACCGGCCAGGGCTGCGGTCTCATCGGGGGTGAGTCCCACGCTGGGCTTGATGATGGTGCCGATGATGGGGCGGTCCTGAACGCCGGCGAGCCGGCGGGTTCCCTCGATGCCGAACTGAGGGCCCGGGTGCGCCGCCCCGAACGCGGGCGGGAGGTCCAGCGCCTCCAGACGGATGCCGCTGAGCTGCTGCAGCTCGAAGAGATTCCCGGCGACCGTCGCCAGCAGGTTCGGCAGCGCCGTCCCCACGTTCTCCAGCGGGAAGGACAGTTCCACCTCGGCGCGACGATAGCGGCTGTCGGCAGATGCGACGGCACCGCTCAGCGATGGAACGACGGCGTCGTCGAGCGGCGTGATGCGCTCGACGGTCGCCGCGTGACGCGCGTGCAGCTCGGGGGTCTCGCCCGGCAACGCGACGAACGTCCCCGTGGACTGCTCCCCCGCCATCGCTGCAGCGGCGCTTTCGAGGCTGCCACCGGTCTCGATGACGTAGTGGGCGTGGATGCGGTCGGTGCTCATGATGTCCCATCGGTGAGGAGGAGGATGTCGAAGGGGGCGATCGTGCGCGACGTCGCGGACACGATTCCGGTGAGGGTGACGTCTCGGGGTCGATCCGTGAGGTTCGCGAGGACGATGGTGACGCCGGCGTCGAGTCGCAGGGCGACCCCTGCGACGGCTGCCGGATCGTCGCTCGTGAGGCGGAGGGCTACGTCGGCCGCGAACGCTCGCGTCAGCACGTCGGTCACGGGTGTGCTACTGCCATCGGCATCGAGGATGCCGCGGGGACCGGCGTGCTCGAACAGCGTGACCTCGCGGGCGCCGGCGGCGGACAGCGCGGAGAGCACCGCCACGGTCCATGCCGCCGCGAAGGGCTCGTGCTGCCGGGGGTCGACCGAGGCGGGGTCCACGCCGTCGACACGGTGCGCAGATGCCTCCGCCGTCGCGTAGAGATTGCGCCGGGGCCGCAGGGTGACGGGCGACACGGTGACGTGATCCGTGTTGCCGCGGCCTCGCGCGGTCGAGATCATCGACGGGTACGCCTCGGTCGTCTGCATGACGGCGAGATCCGCACCGTCGTGCACCTGGGCGTTGATCGATAGCACGACCCCCTCGCCGCCGGACGCCGACGGGAAGCGGTTGAGCTCGGCGAGGTTGCCGTCGGTCCCACCGCGAACCGGCGTCCCCGCGGGGGCTGCGGAACGCACGGCGTCGAGCGTCGACGCGAGGGTGGTCGGCACACCCTCCGTGTACGCGAGGACGTGATCGACCTGGTCCGTGGCGAAGAGCCCGGCGAGCGCCTCGGCCGGAGCATCCTCGGCGACGGTGAGGGCGAGTTCGAGCGGCAGCCCGGTCGCGGCTGCGGCGTGCAACGCGGGTGCGTCCGAAACCCGTCCGTCCGCGTCGACGTTCAGGTCGACGCGGAGCCACGCCGGGCCCAGCGCGGCGATAGCGTCGGCCGCAGCAGGGTACGGCGCCGCCCAGCCCACGCCGAGGCGCGGCCAGGGTGCGGGGGCGTCGTCGACGTGCACGGTGACGGGTGCCGGCGCGCTGCCGGCGCGCGATGGCAGCGCGCCCGTCGCTCGGAGGGTCACCGACTGGGTGACGAGCTCCCCCTCCTGCAGCGTGTAGGGGAACGGCAGGGAGAGCGGACGGCTGTAGGTCTTGAACGAGGCGTCCGACCAGTTGCGCTGGTCCTCGGTCTCGAACACGTCTCCCTCGAAAAGAATCTCGATCTGCGCGCCGTCCTGGGTGCGCTGCCGGAACGCCGCGACATCGAGGAACGGCTGGTGCGGCGAGACCAGATCGGGGAACCGGGACGACTCGACCGTGCCGTCGGCGTGGACGACGTCGACGGGACGATCGGCTCCCTCGAGGGCGTGGAGTGCTACCAGCCCGATCCGGTTGGTGCGCGTCGATCGGCGCACACGGCCGTCGAAGGTCATCCGGACAGTGCTGTCCGGATGACCGGTGACTGTCCCGGCCCAGACCAGGTCGACTCCCGCTCCGCGGTGCTCGGATGTGAAGAGCACGGAGAACCCCTCCTCCTCGACCTCGCACCGCTCGATCGTCACCGAACCTTCCACCGTGCCCCAGTCCGCATCGCGCACCACACCGGCGAGGCCGCGCAGCACTTCCCGATCGCCCAACCGGATGTGGCGCAGCACGCCCTGCTCGTCCAGTTCGAGCGTCCAGGCTCCGGCATGCAGCATCCGTGTCATCGTGCCTCGATTCCCGTCCTGTCGACGCCGCTATTCCGCCACGATCTCCGCCACCGACGCGCGGACGTTCTCCTCGTCGAACACGCGCTTCCAGTCGGGCCGGAACAGGATGTCGCGCGCGGACTCGATGGCCTTGATGGCCCCATCCGAGAACGGCGATCCGATCTGGTCGAACAGGATCGCGAGCTCCACGCGCAGGTGGCCGAGGATGAAAGCGAACGCGGCGTCCGCGGGCACGCCGCGGGAGATTGCCTCGTCGGTAGCCTCACGGATGATCGTCACGCACGTGGCCGCGGTGGTCTCGGCGAGGACCGGCTCCAGCAGGACCATGTTGTCGACGGTGATGCGGTAGGCGTCGCGCACCGGGGCAAACATCGCGCGCACCACCGGCTCCGCGCGGTCGTAGTCCGCGTCGGTTCCGCTGATCAGCGCGATGACGACGTCCTGCTTGGCGGCCACACCGCCGAAGTAATCCTGCTGCGCCTCGGCCTCGACCTCGTCGCTGAAGACCGGCGGATGGCACGGGTGACAAGCGACGGCGCTGATATCGTCGCGCAGAGCGATCTCCCCCGCATAGGGGGCGGCGGCGTCGAGCACCACGAGGGTGGCACCGGTCTGCATCTGCGGCACGATCTCCTTCGAGACGCGGCCGATCCGGTTGTCCGGCACGGTGAGGATCACCACGTCGGCGCCCGGGACAGCGTCTGCGACATCCACCGCGTCGATGCCGAGAGTCGTCAGGCGCGCTCGCCCCTGCTCGCTCGGCTCGACGTGCGAGACGGCGTAGTCCGTCTCCTGAAGGTTCGCGCTGGTGCGGAAGCCCATCTTGCCACCGGCACCGACGATCGCGATCGAGGTCATTGTCTTTCCTTACTGGTTGGGAGTGGGAGTGGAAGATGCGGCGCCGTCGAGGCTGGCCACCGTGGTGAAGTAGTCCGGGCGGCCGACCTGGCCGCCCTTCAGGGCGATCTCCAGACCGTCGACGGCGGGATCGTCCGCGGTAGCGCGGCACAGGGGGGAACCGGGCGCGACCTCGGCGATCATCTGAAGCGCGAGGATTCCGAGCGAGCGGGCGACGAGTCCGGACGTGTCGCCGCCGGCTACGACCAGTCGCCGCACGCCGCTTCCCCGGACGACCTGACCGGTGACCTCGCCGAGGGCGAGACCCAGGCCGTGCGGGTCGATGGGCCGCTCGTCTCGGGGCGGTGTGTGCAGGAGCACGTCCCTGCCGGTCTCCAGGGCACGTCGTGCCGCGGCGATGAGCGCGGCGATCCCGTCCGGCCCGGCTGTGACGGCGACCGGATCGACCGGCACGCCGACGAATCCTCGCGCCAGGGCGTCAGCGACCTGCGCGTCGCTGGCCGGCGCGCGGCTCCCGCTGACCGCGAGGGTCTGCACGCGCGCACCATGCCGCGGTCGGAACGGCGAAGCCGGCGCGCCGCGCCGCTCCGCCCAGAACTCGGCGAGCGCGTACTCCACACCACTGGACCCCACCGCGACGACCGGACGGTCGGCGTCCCGGATCATCGCGTCGATCGCGCGGCCGATCTGCACGAGGTCGCTCTCGTCCAGCACGTCGAACAGCAGCGCGTCGGCACCGTCGGCCGCGGCGGCAGCCCTGCGGGCGTCGACGGCGTCGGGCCCGGCTGCGAGCGTGAGGCGGTCGACGAGGGCGACCCTCGCGGCAGTCTGGTGTCGGAGGTGTGCGATCAGCTCGGCCTCATCCATCGGTGTGATGGGGTGACGCGTCATCGTCGGGTGACGATCGAGCCGATGCGTCACACCGTCCGCCGTCGCGAAGAGGGTTCCGAACACCTGGTAGCGGCGCAGCACAGGCGCTCCGACGACCATCGGAACGAGGCCCGCGTCGAAGGTGCGGCGCGCGATGTCCAGTCCTCGGCCGATACTGCCGATCGTCGGTGAGGAGTCGAACGTCGAGCAGATCTTGTAGTGGAAGAGAGGCGCTCCTGCGGCGCGCAGGGCCTCGAGGATCGGCGGCAGCTCGGCGTCCATCTGCTCGGGAGTCATGGTCCGGGCGATCCCGGCGACCCCGACCGCCTGGGCGTCGGGGAAGCGCGCGAGGTCCGCGGCGGTCGGCGTCTCGAGGAACAGCACTGTCTGGACGCCGGCGGTCGTGAGCGCCTCCATCACGTCCGCCGAGCCGGTGAAGTCATCGCCGTAGAAGGTGAGCAGCGGTGTCGTCATCGCCCCGCCTCCTGCGTCTGGGCCGGTGCCGCGGGTTTCGGCGGAGGATCATCGTCCTGCCGCCCGCTGGTGATGACGGTGCGTCGCAGCTTCTCGAGTCGCCCCGTGCGGAGGCTGTCGATCAGCACGGCGAGCAGGATGATGCCGGCCTGTACCATCTGCGTCAGGTACAGGTCGACGCGGATGAACCCGAGTCCGGTGTTGACGAGTTGGATGAGGAGCGTCCCGACCACGGTGCCGGGAAACACCGAGCCGCGTCCACCGAACAGGCTCGTGCCGCCCAGCACGGCGGCGGCGATCGCGTCGAACTCTATACCCTTCCCGGCCGCCGGGGTGACCGTGCCGGAGAACTGCTGGATCACGGCGATGAAGCTCGCCAACCCCACTAGGGCGCCGGAGATGACGTAGACGGCGAACTGGATGCGCCCGACGCGCACGCCGGCGCGCGCTGCGGCCTGGCGGTCCTCACCCGTCGCCAGGAGCTGCCGCCCGAAGGGCGTGCGCGTGACCGTCACATGGGCGAGCAGGACCACGAGTGCGAACACGGCGATGGGGAGGGGGATGCCGAGCACCGACTGCGCGCCCAGCGCGGTGATCGCGTCGGGATAGTTAACCTCGCGCGAGTCGGAGACTCCGTAGCCGAGGCCTCGAAAGGCGGTGAGCATGGCGAGGGTGACGATGAACGGGATGATCTTCAGCACCGACACCGCGAAGCCGTTGAAGGCGCCGAACATCGCTCCGATGAGCACGGCGAGAATCGGGACCGCGAAGATCGGCATCGCCACGGTGTGCACGATCTGACCGACGACGACGGCCGTCAGGTACAGCAGCGACCCGACCGCCAGATCGATGCCGGCGGTCATCAGCACGAGCGTCATGCCCACGGCCAGGATCCCGACATACGCCGACTGGCGCAGGATGAGGGTGATGGTGTCCCCGGACAGGAAGCGCGGGTCCACTGCGGCGAAAGCCAGGAACACGACGACCAGCAGGATCACCGGGACGTTCTGGAGTGCGAGGTCCTTCACGCGCGACATGTCAGACGCCTCCCTGGATCTGGATGGATGCGGCCTCGCCCGCGGCGACCTCGTCGGGTCGCTCGCCGAACGCGGCGCCGAGGATGATGCGAGCATCGAACTGCGCCCGCGGGTATTCGGCGACGATGCGGCCGAGGCGCATCACGACGATGCGGTCCGCGATGCCGAGGAGCTCCGGCAGCTCGGACGAGATGACGAGGATGCCCGTCCCGGCATCGGCACGCTCCAGCGCCGTGCGGTACACCTCGTACTGCGCGCCGACGTCGACGCCGCGGGTCGGCTCGTCGAGGATCAGCAGCTCCGGCTCGGTGAGCAGCCACTTGGCCAGCACGACCTTCTGTTGATTCCCGCCCGAGAGGGCTTGCACGGGCGAGCGCGTCAGGTCCGTCGCCTTCAAACGCAGGGCCTCGGTCACCGCCTGAACGCGCGCACGCAGGGAGCGGCGGCGCAGCGGCGCCAGCACTCCCCCGCTCCACCGTGCCAGCGACGGCAGCGCGGCGTTCGCGACCACCGGGAACTCCATGAGCAGCCCCTCGCCACGGCGGTCCTCGGTGACGAAGGCCAACCCTGCCGCGATCCGCGCGCGGGGCGACAGGCGCGTCACGTCCGTGCCCGCCACCTCGATGCGGCCGCTGTCGGCGGCGTCGAGCCCCGCGATCACGCGTGCAAGCTCCGTGCGTCCCGCGCCCATGAGTCCGAAGATGCCGACGACCTCGCCGCGATCCACGGTGAGCGTTGCGCGGTGGACGAGCCCGGTCGCCGATACGTCGTCGAGACGCAATGCCGGGGCTGCTTGGACATCGGCGGGCGTGTGACCTGCCCGGTCGGGGTAGAGACTGTCGAGCGGGCGGCCCACCATCAGCGTGATGAGTTCCCGGACGGGGAGGTCGGCCTCGGCCCGCACGTCGATGAGGGCACTGTCGCGCATCACGGCGATGCGGTCTGAGAGCTTCTTGACGTCATCGAGAATGTGGGAGACGTAGATGAACGAGGTTCCCTGAGCCGTGAGGCGCTCGATGAGCGCGAAGAGCAGGTGTGTCTCGCGGCTGGTGAGCGAGGTGGTCGGCTCGTCGAGGATGATGAGCCCAGGGCTTCCCAGAGTGCCCTTCACGATCTCGAGCATCTGGCGGTGACCGGGACTCAGCTGCTCGACGATGGTGGACGGCGAGAAGGGAAGCTCCAGTTGGGCGAGGGCGTCCGCGGTGTCGCGGCGCGCCTTCCGCCGGTCCGTGAACACGCCCCAGCGTCGGGGGTACGCGGTGAGGAACACGTTGTCGATGACGGAGAGCTGCGAGAAGAGGTTCAGCTCCTGGTGCACGTGCGCGATGCCCCGCGCTCGTGCCTCGCCGGTGGACTTCGGAGCATAGGGGTCGCCGTCGATCAGCATCCGACCCTCGTCGGGTGTCAGCACACCACCGACGATGTTCATCAGCGTCGACTTCCCGGCTCCGTTCTCGCCGACGAGGCCGAGGACCTCGCCGGGCTCGACCCGCAGCGAGATGTCGCAATTCACCGGCATGCCGAAGAAGGCGTGCGAGATGCCCCGCAGCTCCAGGCGGGGGGTCGAGGTCATCGCCGGCCTCCGATCAGACGGTTGCGGCCCACGTCGAGCAGCGCCGCCGCCACGATCACGAGTCCCTTCACGACCCACACCACGTGGAAGGGCAGATTCATCAGGTTGAGGCTGTTGCTGAGGATCACGAAGAACAGCGCCCCGAGGAACGCTCCGAGCACGCTGCCCTTGCCGCCGAACAACGAGATTCCGCCGATGATGGCGGCGCCGATCACATCGAGCAACATGTCGTCGCCAAGCGTCGGGCGGCCCGCCCCCAGTCGAGAGGAGTAGAGCACGCTGCCCAGCGCCGCCAGACCGGCGCTGATGACGTAGGCGGAGATCACCATCCGGGTGTGCGGCACGCCGGACACCACTGCGGTGCGCCGGTTCGTCCCCGCGGCATAGAGCCAGGCGCCGTAGGTGGTTCGCGAGAGCACGTAGTGCGCGCCGATCGCGACGACCACCGCCACCCCCATCGAGAGCGTGAGGAACGATGCGACGCCGCCCCCCTGCGTGCTGCCGATCGCGAGGTACTCGGGCGGAAGGCTGGTCACGTTCTCGCTCCGGGTCATCCAGATGGCCACGGCGCCGAAGAGCAGCATCGTGCCGAGGGTGACCATGAAGGGCGGCATGCGCAGCACGGCGACCGCGCAGCCGTTCAACAGGCCGATGAGGCACCCGGCCGCGACGGTGAGCACGATCGCGAGCACGGTGCCGCCGAGGCCCGCGTCTGAGAGCGCTCCCCCCTCTTCCCCGATCACGCTGCCCCAGAACACGGTGTCCGAGAACAGAGCCGGCGCGAACGTCTGGGCGATGAACAGCGCGCCGAAGGTGTTCGCCACGCTGATCACGGCCGTCTGGGACAGATCGATACCCCCGAGGATGAGCACGAAGGATTGGCCGATGACGATGATCGCGAGCGGCCAGAGATTGGACAGCACGTTCACGGCGTTGCGCTCGGTGAGCAGGCCGTTCGCGAAAGGCGAGACGGCGAGGACGTAAACGACGATCAGGGCGAGGACAAAGCCCTCGCCGGCGAGGAAGCGATGGAGCCCGTCGACGCGTCGCGCGCTCTCGGGCGCCGCGGCGGGCGGGGCGGTCTTCTGGGTGGTGGACACGTGGGTTCCTCCGACGGGTGGCGGGCAGAGTCGGGGTGCGGCGCGCCGAGGACGCGCCGCACCGGGGACGGTCAGGAGTTCGGGGGCGTGATCACGCAGCCCCAGGTGTCCTTCTCCTTCTCTTCGACGTTGTCCTGGGTGAGCGCGAAACCGGGGTCGAGCAGCAACTCGTCCGCGTCGGTCTCGCCGGCGTCTATCGCTTCGGCGAGCGCGGTCAGCAGGGATTCCGCCTCCGTGAAGAGGTCCTGCACGCCGGTGGCGTCGACGAACCCATCCTTGAGCAGGTTGCAGGCGCGGTTGTCACCGTCGATGCCGCCCATGATCACGTGCCCGTCCTCGCCGGCGGCCTTCCAGAGACCGAGCGGCTCCAGCACGGAGCGGATCTGCGGGTAAAGGAAGTCAGACGAGGTGAAGAGCAGATCGATCTCGGGATTCGCCTGCATCGCGGCCTCGAGATTCGCCTGGCCGGTCGCGGCGTCCCAGTTCGTCTGCACCTCGATCGGCTCCTCGAAGAGGTCCGGGTTCGCGTCGACGACGTCGTAGAAGCCGTTGCGGCGCTCGACGGCGTTCTGGTCGCTCAGATTGCCGACCATGATGATGGAGCGGATCTTCCGGTCGAGTCCGAGCGCCTCAGCCTCGGTGACCATGTGCTCCATCGTCGCCGCGGATACGCCACGGTTGTCGGCGACGGCCACGATGGCTGCGCCGTCCTCGGATGCCGGCGGACGGTTGAACACGCCGATCGGGATGTCGGCCTTGTTCGCCTCGGCGATGATCGTGTCGGCGCTCGATCCGTCCTCCGGGATGATGATGATCCCGTCGACTCCCTGGGTGATGCAGTCGTTCATCTGCTCCAGCTGCTTGTTCGGGTCTTCGTTCGAGTTGTGCTCGATCACCCGGGCGTCCGCGGCTTCGAGCGAGTCTGAGATCGCAGCGATGCCTGCCGCCCAGAACTCGGTCTCGCTTCCCGAGAACCCGAAACAGATCGTCTTGCCCTGCAGAGAGACGCCGACATCGATGGCCGGCTTCTCTGTGGATCCCGTGTCCCCGCCGCCACCTCCGGTGGTGGCGCAACCGGACAGTGCCAGTGCGGTGAACGCTGCGACGGCGACGCCGGCAGCGAGGGTGCGTGTGCGGGACACGAGGCCTCCTTGACTCGATAGAGACACGCTTGGTCTCTGGTATGCCACACTATAGCCAGGCCGAATGCCGTAACACAACGTCGTCGGAGGAAAGCCGCCACCTGCGAGAATGGAGGCGCGTCCGAAGAAAAACAGGAGGACCGATGGAGTTCACTCAGCTGCAGCGCGAGCCGTCCCTGGCCTCGCGGGTGACCGAGAGCATGCTGGCGACGATCGCGTCGGGCGGCTTCGCACCGGGCGACTGGCTTCCCTCCGAGCGGGAGCTCTCCGATCAATTCGGCGTCTCGCGCACCGTGATCCGCGAGGCAGTCCGTGGCCTGGAGGCCAAGGGCGTCGTCGAGGTGCGCTCCGGCCGAGGCGCCCGCGTCGCGCATGTGAGCTCCTCGCGCGTGTCTGAGAGCCTGCAGCTCTATCTGAGCGGGGCGCAATCGCAGCAACTGCTCGGGCCGCCTGAGATCAGCGAGGTGCGCGCGACGCTGGAGCTGCGCCTGGTTGAACTCGCGTGCGAGAAGGCGACCGAAGCCGATCTGGACGAGATCCAGGCGAGCCTCACCGAAATGGCGGCGGCGGCGACCGCGGTCGCCGCCGCCGCTGAGGACGCCGAGTTCCACCGCCGCATCGCACTCGCCACGCACAACGCGCTGTACGTCGCTCTGCTCGAATCCCTGAACGCGGTGATGATGCCGATCCGTGAGCACAGCCTCGAGCTCGAGGGACGGCGCGAGCGCACTCTCGCCCAGCACGGCGCCGTGCTCGACGCCCTGCGCGCCCGCGATCCACGGGGTGCGCGCGCCGCCATGGGTGGGCACCTCGATGACTCGCGTCAGTACTACGAGCCGGTGGACGGGACGGAGCCCTCGTGAACGCCCTGATGGGACGCACCGCAATAGTGACCGGCGCAGCCTCGGGCATCGGTCGTGCCACGGCGCAGCGTTTCGTCCGCGAGGGCGCGAGGGTCGTCTTCGCCGACCGCGACGTCGACGGGGCCCGGGAGGCTGCGCAGGAGAGCGGCGGTTCGGCCCGCGCCATCCGCATGGATATCGCGGACGAGGCGTCAGTGGCCGCCGCCTTCGCCGCAGCCGGGCCGATCGACATCGTCGTCGCGAACGCGGGCGTGCAGCTCATCGGTTCGGACGCGCGCGTCGGCGATCTCGACCTCGAGGTCTGGCGGCGCACGCAGGACGTCAACCTCACGGGGACGTTCCTGACGCTGAAACACGCGGTGCGCGCGATGACGCAGCGCGGCGGATCGATCATCGTCACGGGCAGTCCGACGGCGCTCAACGGCGAGGGAGCCGGGTTCGCGGCCTACAGCGCCTCGAAGGCGGGCGTGCACGGCCTCGCCCGCACGGCGGCGGCCGACTATGCAAACGTCGGAATCCGGGTGAACGTGGTCGTACCGGGACACGTCCTCACCCCGCTGGTGTCGGGCATCGTCGAGGACGAGGCCGCGCGGGCGGCGATCCTCTCTCGCATCCCGATGCGGCGCGCCGGCGACGTCGCCGATATCGAGGGCATCATGGTCTATCTCGCCGGAGACGAGTCCCGCTATGCGACCGGATCGATGTTCGTGGTCGACGGCGGGATGACCACCCTCTGATGCCTGCGCTCAGCTCGCGATGCCCGCACCAGCCCGCGGTTCACGGGCACGAAACACGCACGGTGTGCCGCCCAGAACGGAGGACCTGAGGCTCAGTGCCGGGGAGCCGCAGTATGGCTTCGGCTCCGACGGGAACAGTCGCGTCGAGCGCGATCTCGTGGCCCAGACGCCTCCAGTGCACGGCAGCGGTTCCGAAGGCTGTCGACACCGACGCCTGCGCCTCCAGAATCGAGGTCACGGCGGGTGCGATCTCGAAGATCCGATACCCCGGGGCGACGGGGCGGATGCCGGCGACATCGTGATAGAGCCAGTCGTCGACCGTTCCGAGGAAGTAGTGCCCGCGCGAGCGGGATGCCAGCGCCCAATGCTCCCACGTCGTCGTTGCGCCATGCTCCAGCCAGAAGCCCCAACTGGGATACGAGGTCTGCAGAGCAACTCTCAGGGCCGTTTGAGCATGTCCATGCCTGCTGAGCATCGGCAAGAGGTACTTCGTACCCAGCGCGCCAGTGTTGAGGTGGAATCCCCGCGCTACGACGTCGGCCGCTACGGCATCCGCCACCGCCTGCTCTCGGCCTGCGGGTATCAGCCCGAAGGCCAGCGCGAGGACGTTGTGCGACTGCCGGAACTCCCCCTCTTGCTCGCCACGGACGATGTTCCGGTCCGGATCGAAGAAGCGCGCACGGAATGCCGCGGCGATGCGATCGGCGTGTGCACGGAACTCGTTCGCGAGGTCCGTGCGGCCGAGCGTCTCCGCCGCACGTGCCACGGCGACCATCGTCTGATGCAGGAAGGCTGTGGCCGGCACTCGCGAATCCTCCGGGGGGTTACCGCCGCCCGGAGAAGCATCCGGCGCGACCCAGTCCCCGAGCGTGGTCGCAGCGATCTCAGCGTCCGCGCGCTCGAGCTCGAGCCGCGCGTGTCTCACCAGGGTGTCGAGATGGGTGGCCATGGTCCGCTCATCGGCGGCATAGAGATACAGCCACCATGCGATCAACGGCATCGCCGCATTCCAGGTCGGAGTCGATCCCCAGTCATAGGACCAGCCGCCGTGCGGAGCGATGACACGAGGGATGCCGGTGTGCCGCGCGGTCGCGGCGATGTCAGCCGCCCATTTGGCCAGCAGCTCATGCGCATCGAAGTTCAGCAGCATCAGCTCGGCTCCCACCATGCCGTCTCCCGTCCACCCATTCTTCTCGAACGTGGGAGTATCGGTGGGGATGCCGTGCAGGTTGTTGAGCACGGTGTCCACGACGATGCGATGGATGTCATTCAGCAACGGTTCCGAGCTGCAGAAGGAGCCCGCCGGCTCGACGTCGGTGTGCACGCACTGGGCGGAGATGGAGTCCGCGGTCGGCGGATGATCGTCCGGCCATCCGGTCAGCTGGACGTATCGGAAGCCGTAGTAGGTGAACTTCGGGGCCCACTCCTGCCGCTCGCCCGTGCCGGCGAACTCCACCTGAGCCGTCTGAAAGCGGCCGTCGTAATAGGAGTGCGGGTCGTCCGTGTTGGCCGTGCCGTCCGCGCGCAAGCTCTCGGCGTAGCCGATCTGCACCGAGGCCTGCGCCACCGGCGCCGCAGCGACGGTGACCCACCCCGCTATGGTGCGGGAAAACTCGACGAGGTAGGTGCCCTCGCCAAGCCGCTTGACGCAGGACGGCATGAGCGATTCAGCGACGACGATCGGTGGCTGCCGCTGACGCCGCAGTTCGCCGCGCGGACCCGACACGACGGCGGCCGGTCTCCAGCCGGAATCGTCGAATCCGACCCGGTCGACCCCCTCCACGACCCGTCGGAAGTCGAAGGACTCCCCGGCGTAGAGATCATCGAACGTGGTCGGTCCGTCAGCGGTGCGCCACGCTCCGTCCGTGGTGAGGACGGTTCGCGTGTCGTCCTCGTGAGAGACGATGAGGACTGCTCTCGCGCACGGTTCTGCATGCCATGGAGAGCGCTGCCACTGCCAGGTGTTGGCCGCAGTCATGCCGTAGAAGCCGCGGCCGAGTTCGAGGCTCACGGCGTTGCGCCCCGGCCGCAGCAGCTGCGCCACCTCTGTGGCGTCATACTGCACCGTGCAGTCGTAGTCGGTGAATCCCGGTGCGAGGACGCCGCGCGGCGCATGCCGGCCGTTGATGCGAACGTCGGCGTACCCTCCCGCGGCCACATAGAGCTGGGCGGAGACGATCGGAGCGGGAAGGACGAACTCGCGGCGCAGGAGCGGAGCCGGATGTGCGCCGGGGGACGCCGGCTCCGAATGACCCCCGATCCACATCGCCCCGCCCCAGTCCTGCTCGCGGAACAGTCCGGTCCGGAACGACGCCCGTGCGCTTGCTTCTCCGGCCGAGGTCACCACGGTGATCCGCCACCGGTAACCGGTGCCGGCCAGAAGTTCCTCGCCGTCGTAGTCGGCTGACCGGGCGTCGGAGGACGTCACCGGCCCGGAATCCCAGACCGTCTCCGCACCGGCCGGCGCAACCCTCTCGACCGTCAGACGGTAGGAGACCTGCTGCACACCGTTCTCGCTCGCCTCGACGATCCAGGAGAACCGGGGTCGCTGCACGTCGATCCCGATCGGTTCCGTCACACCCTCGACACGGAGACGCCGGACGCTAGGCATCGTCGCGCTCTACATCCCGGTTCATCACGGTGTCGACTCCACAGCGCCCTGAACGATCATGGCTGCGCCGCGACGCCCGCCGTGGCCACGAGGTCGTTCGCCGAGCGCAAGACGCGCTCGGCGATGAACTCCGACGGGTCCAGTCCCGGGCGCGCACGGACCATCACCTCGACGCTCTCCCCCGGCAGGAGCGTCAGCAGCGCGGCATCCGCGTGCGCCGACGGGTCGACCTTGTCGACGAGGAGCGTGAGGTCCTTCACGAGCCCGGTGGCGGTGACATGGACACGGTACCCTCCGTCCACCTCCTCGGCGCTCGCATCGATCGGCGCGGCTTCGAGGGCAAGAGCGGGATCTTCGACGAAATACCAGAACGCGCGCTCTCCGGTCGACGCGGTCACGACGAGGAACTCTGAGGCGCCGTCCCCCGGCGTCGCGACGTCGGCCGGGACGACGAGCGCGCTCGCCTCCCGCGCGTCGACCTCGAGCGGCATCGTCTGCTCGGCCAGCACGGTTCCGTCGAGGGCTCGGCGTTGCATCATAACCTGGGTGGAGACGGCTTCTGGCGCGTCATTGTGGAAGCTTGCGATGAGGTCGTCCTCCCTGGGCTGCACGGTGAGGAGCCGTTCGCCATACACCCGCTGCAGAGCGTGCCACAGCGGTTTGCGGTGGCCGAGGCTGTCGACGGCAGCCCACGAGACGACCGGCCAGCAGTCGTTGATCTGCCAGACGATCGACCCCTGGTTCAGGGGAAGGAGCGAGCGGAAGTGCTCAATTCCGAAGCTCACCGCTCGGGCCTGGTTGAGCTGAGTGGCCCAGTGCCAGTCCTCGTACGAGCGCGGCTCCGGCAGGTGCTCGCCGAGCCCTCGGCGGAGCTTCTCGTTCCCGTCAGTCGCCTTCTGGTGCACCAGCATGTTCGGTCCGAAGGGGTCTCTCGGCTCATCGTGCACGGCGTACTCGAGCGTGGACCACGCCGGAGGCCCCTGAAAGCCGAACTCGGAGACGAAGCGGGGGCGATAGTCGCGATAGTGCGAGTAGTCGACCTGATTCCAAACGTCCCAGATGTGCATCGTTCCGTGCGCGGGGTCGTTCGGGTGCAGGTACGGGCTGAACGAGAAGGGGCTTCCCTCGGAGTAGGGCGTGTTCGGCGCCAGCTCGGCGACGAGCTGGGGGAACAACTCGGTGTAGTACCCCTCACCCCAAGTCCTGCTGTCGAGAGGCGTCCGCCAGTTCCAGTCGACGTAGCCCCAGATGTTCTCGTTGCCGCCGTTCCAGAGGACGAGGCTCGGATGCGCGGTCAGCCGGGTGATGGCCTCGGTGGCCTCCGCCTCGAACTCGTCCCACAGCGCCGCATCCTCGGAGTACGCCGCACATGCGAGGAGGAAGTCCTGCCAGACCAGGATGCCATTCTCGTCGCAGAGATCGTAGAAATCGTCCGATTCATAGATGCCGCCACCCCAGACGCGCAGCATGTTCATGTTCGCGTCGAGGGTGTCGTCGATGCTCCGCTGAAGCGTATCGCGGGTGATGCGGGGGAAGAACACGTCGTCCGGGATCCAGTTCGCACCCCTGATGTAAACATCCTCTCCATTGATGGCGAAGCGGAAGGCGCTGCCGTCGGGATCAGGTCCCACATCGAGCGACACGCCGCGGAACCCGATACGGCGGCTCCAGCGGGACAGCACGGTGTCGCCGGCGGCCAGCTCCACGTTCAGCGGGTAGAGCGTCTGCGCCCCGTGACCGCGCGGCCACCACAGTTCGGCATCGGGGACGTCCAGCGTCACCGTCGCTGTCGTCTGGCCGGCGAGGAGATCCAGGGACGCGTGTGCTCCGGCGACATTGAAGGACAGCGTCGCCGACCCCGTCGCTTCGTCTGCCCAGTCCACCTGCACGTGAGTCGTCAGCGTCGGCTCGCCGTCGCGCACATCGACGAGCGGGCGAACCGACTCGATGCGCGATGTCGACCAGGTGTCGATTCCGATCGACTTCCAGATGCCCACCGAGGCGAGGTCCGGACCCCAGTCCCATCCGAAGTTGCACGCCGCCTTGCGTATGGCGTTGAACGGATGCGCGTACGAATGCGGACGCTCCCCGAGCACGGCCTCCTGCTCCCGCGCGTACTGCACGGGAGAACGGAATCGCACGACGAGCTCGTTGGATCCCGGCTGCAGCAGCTCGCTCACGTCGAAGCGATAGCTGCGGTGCTGGTTCGCCGTATCGGCCACGGCGCTCCCGTTGAGCTCGATATGAGCCACCGTGTCCAGGCCCTCGGCGACGAGGTCGCGGCGGTCGGACCCGTCGTCGCTCCAGTCGAACGTGGTGCGGTACTCCCAGTCACTGCGCCCGATCCACTGCAGCGCGGACTCGGCGTCGTCGACGAACGGGTCGGTGATGAGCCCGGCTGCGAGGAGGTCGGTGTGCACGACGCCCGGAACGGTGGCCGGGATGCCGGCGCCCAGCTGCGGGGCCAGTTCCGAGGGAGCGGTCTCCGTCAGGATGCGGGCCGTCCACCCGGTCGTCAGGGCGTGATACGTCATCTGTTCCTCTTCCTCGCGGCGGATGGCTCGAGAGTAACGATCTTTATAACTTAAGTAAAGTTAGTTCCGCGCGCGGATCACTCCGAGGTCCTCCCAAGCGACCGTCAGCGTCCCACTGATGTCGTGCAGCGTGCAGCTCCCAGCGACATCGATGGAGAACGCCGCCTCGTCGAGAAGCTCGCCGTCGATGTCGAGCCGGACTCGCCCGCGATCGGTCGGCGGCAGGTGAAGCGTGACAGTGGCGTCCCGGAGCCCGCTGATGCGCATCCCCCGCGTCATCCATGCCGGGTACGGCGCGATCTCCCTGCAGCGGATCATGCCGTCGGCCGACTGCTCGACGAAGACTCGGCACTCCGCGTGGATCGACTTCGGCAGCTGGTAGTGACCGACGCCGCCTTCGAGCCAGCACTCCTGATGGTTAAGGATCGGCACGCCGGCGGGGAAACGCAGTCGCACTCGCGAGGTGGTGTCGGTCAGGTAGCCGTTGAACCAGAACGCCGAGCGGTTGCGGTGCAGGCCGAGCACCGCCCGGCCTGACGAGGGCCGGCGCAGGTCGTGAGAGATCAGGTACCCGGCCATCCCGGCGACGTCCCGCAGCAGCACCCCGGGGTCGACGAAGCTATCCGGGTCGTGGGGCACCTGAGCCGGAACCCCGCGCTCGTCCGGCTCGGCGAACGCGTGCGGCGAGGAACCGCGCACCCACATCGCCGCACCGCCGCCCCACGCCGGGTCGCGTCGAGCCGTGGCGTAGACCCGCTCGCGTCCTTCCTCGTCCTGCACACGGACAGCGGACTCGGTGTGCGGATCGACGATGCGCACAGCACCGATCCCCCCGTCTGAGAGCAGCTCGATATGACGGAGCACACGGGGCATCTCGCCCTGCTCACTGCGATCGCTCTCGAGGTCGGTGAGCAGCAGCAGGTCGCCGGCGAGCGGCTGCTCACCGGTCTCCACGCTGAGGCCGAGCAGGTCGGCCGCGCGAGCGCCCAGCCTCGTCGGGGCTCCATACACGACGATGGATCCGCCGCCGGTCACATGGTCGCTGAGCTCTGCGCTGATCGCTTCGGTCATCGCGCCCGTCGGCACGAGCAGGGTCCGGCCGGCCAGAGCATCTGCGCGCAGGGCGGGGCCGAGGTCGTCGGTGCTGACGACCGTGCTCACCGGCAGTCCCGCGTTGAGCGCGGAGGTGAGGAGCCAGTCCTCGAAGTAGGGCTGACCCAGCGATGTGTCGGCCTGGTGATACTCCCGGAACGGGTAGACCCAGACGAGCGGTCCCGCCTCGTCGGGCGAGGATTCGAGCGCCGCGAGGATGTGTCCGCCCACTTCGCGTCCGACCCGCTCGTCCAGGACGCCGTGAGCGGTGTCGATCGACAGGATGTTGACACTCGACGGCGTCTGCACTCGGCCGAGGCCGTCGATGCGCGAGACACCGAGCGGCAGGTAGATGTCGAACGGCTCCCGGTTGTAGAAGTCCCACCACGGCTGCTGCCAGAACCAGGGGTCGTTCGCGTAGAAGCGGTACCGATACCCCTGCGAGCCGGCCGGGAGCATGGCGATGCGCGAGAGGAAGCCGGACATCTCGATTCCGAAGTCCTCGTTCAGCGGCCCCCAGGGTGAGTTCGGTGGCGGCGACTGGAAGTGCCCGGCCTGATAGAGCTCCAGGGCCGGTACGGCGTCCGAGCCGATGTCGATCCCTGCTGTGTGGTTCGTGCCGCGGACTTCGACGGGAAGATGGAAGTTGCGCGCGAAGTCCTCCCAGAACGAGAGCGACTCCCGCCGCAGCGCGGCCGCTCTGTCGTCGTGGAAGGCGCGGCCGTCGAAGCCGGCCCCCAGGTCCGTCCACGCGAAGGCGCTGAATCCGAAGCCATTGGACAGCCACAGGTAGTCGAAGCCCATCGCCGTCGCATAGTCCTGGGCCTGCCGTCCCAGGAACTCCCCGAAACTCGTGCCTTCCGGGATGCCCTTCGGGTAGGCCGCATAAGCGCGGTCGTCTGCGCGCAGCGAACTGGAGTGCCTCAGCATCTGGATGATCGGTCCGATGCCCACGTCCTCACCGCGCGCGACGACTTCGGGGTGACGCTCGAACTTGAATGAGGACGGCGCGAACTCGGGCCCCGGGTCGAAGGTCGCCCCCACGCTCGTCGGGATGCCGAGCTCTTCCGTGCCGATCCGCTTGATCACTCGCACCAGACGAGCGACCGCCGCGTAGTCGAGGTCGGGGCTCGACTTCGCGAACGGTCGCGCCACCCGCTCCGGCGCCTTGACCTCGCCGTACGCGCCGGCCCCGGTGTTGTTGAATCCGATGTAGCGCGCCCACTCGATCTGCTGATCGAGGTCTCCGGCCCACTCCAGGATCTCGCTGCCGTCGGAGATCCACAGCATGATCGAACAGGAGTTCGCGGCTCGCAGCAGCGGCAGCCACTGGCGGAACGCCTCCGAGACCGTCTGCGTCAGCGCCGCCTCATCGAAGCCGGGGAACGGCTTCAGCGAGAGCTCGAGTGTGACGCAGTCGATCGACGATCCGATCCTTGACATCAGCGCAGCTCCGTCTCATCGCCGAGTCTCGCGCTCAGAGCATCCGCCCCGATGCGGAGCGCCTCCAGACACGAGGCGATGTGCTCATCGTCGAAGCGGGCTGTGGGACCGCTCACGGAGAGCGCCGCGATCGTGCGACCGTCCCGCGAGCGCACCGGGACGGCGACGCACCGGATGCCGAGGATGTACTCGCCGTGATCCTCGGCGAAGCCGGCCTCGCGGGCCGCAGCCAGGTTCTCGATCAACTCATCGACATCGATGATGGTGGTCTCCGTGAACTGCTCAAGCCCTTCGGCGTACATCTGCTTCACCTCATCAGGCTCGAGCCCACTCAGCAACGCCTTGCCCAGGCCCGTGGCGTGGCAGGGCAGTCGAGCGCCGATGCGCTGGTCGAACACGAGCTTCTGCTGTCCAGCGCTCTTGGCGATGCAGACCTGGTCGCTACCCGAACGAACTGCCAGGCGCACCGTCTCGCCGAGCTCGTCACGGATCTCATCCATGAACGCGCGCGCCCGCTGGCTCAACGTCTGAGCCACGTCGTACCCCTGTCCGACCTCCCAGGCACGCAGCCCCAGCGAGACCTCCCGCGACCCGGGATCGCGTTCGACCCACCCGCGGTCGATGAGGGCGGAGAGCACGTGATGGGCGGTCGACTTCGCCAGCCCCAGTTCCTCCGCGATGCGGGTCAGGCTCATCCGGTCATCCGCTTCGGCGAGCAGCTCCAGGATTCGCAGGGCGCGGACGACGGCGGGAGCGGATGACCGCGCAAGATTCTCAGCAGACATGAAGTTCCTCATTTAGAACGTGGGTTTCAGATAACGAACGGATTCACGCTATCCAGCCGCGGGTCGGGAGTCAATCACGCGGCGAGGAGTGCTTGATCGGGGCCGGAACCTGGGTTAGAGTCAGCTCGTTCCAGTCTTGAAAGCGTAGTTTCATATATGGAACAGCTGCAGTCTTGACACCCGCTACGCGAGCATGTCATCGTCGATAGCGACATTCACGAACGACGTTCTATATTGTCGAACTACTGCAGCACCTCATCCGCTCCCACGATCGCTGGGTGCACACACAGATCCAATGGAGGACATAATGCGTTTGAGGACCAGACGCAGGGCCACCGCAGCCCTGACCGTTGCCGCCATCACCGCGCTGGGCCTGGCGGCCTGTGGGGACCCGGGCGCCGGCGACGCCGATGCGACCGAGGGTGAGGTCGGTGGCACGATGAACCTCGCCACGACGAGCGACCGCGGGCTCGCACCTCTCATCGAATCGTTCGAGGCCGACACCGGAGCGAAGATCGAGGGCACGTTCGCAGAGGCGGGCGCCCTGAACGAGCAGCTACGCATCCAGATCACATCGGGGACGGCTCCCGATCTGTTCCGCTCCTCGCCCGGGTATTCGTCCCCCTCCTCGGTGCTCAACCTGCAGGCCGAGGGCAACCTCATGGATCTGTCCGACCAGCCGTGGGCTGAGTTCGTGCCCGAGTCTTTCAACTCCCTGCAGCAGGCCGACGGCGGAACCTACGCTTTTCCCACCTACGGGCAGGCGATGCTCGCCTTCTACAACACGACCCTGTTCGCCGACCTCGGCATCGAGGTTCCCACAACCTGGTCCGAGTTCATCGAGGCATGCGAGACGCTCAAGGATGCCGGCAAGGTCCCGATCTCGCTGGGGCTCGCCGACAGCTACATCGCCCAGTTCACGCCCCTGGCGCTCGCCGCCACCCTCGTCGACGGACTTGAGCCGGACTTCTACGACCGCCTCGAAGCGGGCGAGACCTCGTTCGTCGAATCCGAGGGCTGGCGAGAGGTGCTCGAGAAGACCTTCGGGCTGATCGAGGACGGCTACACCACCCCGTCGCCGCTCGGCATGCCGGGGGACCCCGCAATGCAGCAGGTGGGCAACGGTGAAGCCGGGATGGTGATCATGCCGTCTGCCGCGTCTCCGGTCCTGGCGGGCATGATGGCCGGCGGCGAGGACGAGATGGGCAACTTCGCCGTTCCTGCCACCGACGATGCGTCGGAGACGTACGTCGCGTTCTCGCCGGACTACCTCGTCGTCAACGCCAAGGCCAAGAACCCGGCCACCGCGCTCGCCTTCCTCGAGTACATCGCGGAGCCGGAGAACATCTCGTCCATCGCGGCTGCCACCGGATCCATCCCGGCGCTCAGCAACGCGGAGCCGATCGACAACGCGCTCAACAACACCGTTCAGCCCTTCCTCGACGAGGGACGGACCGCGCCGTTCGCCAACCACGCGTGGCCGGGCGGCAAGGTGGCCGAGGCGCTGATCACGACCAGCCAGCAGGTGGTCGAGGGGTCGAAGACCATCGACGACGTCCTCGCAGCGCTCGACGCGGCATATCAGGAGAGCCTCTCGTGAGTGCCGGCCTCGCAGTGAGGGGGGACGCCTCCGCGCGGCCCTCCTCACTGGGAGGTGCCCCTTCCACCGGGTCGCGACGCAGCAGCGTCGGCCGGGTGCCGAACTGGTTCCTCATCCCAGCCCTCGTGTTCTACGCCGTCGTGGTGCTGTATCCGAGCGTTGCCGGCGCCTACTACGCGTTCACTGATTGGCGAGGGGGCACCGAAGCGAACTGGACGGGCCTGGAGAACTTCATCGCGCTCGTCGGGGACTCCGCTGCGGTCGCATCGCTGGTCAACACGCTGACCATCGCCGTCACCCTCACTCTCGTGCAGACCGGTCTCGGGCTGCTTCTCGCGCTGGCGCTGAACGCCGCGATCCGCGGACGTAACCTCATGCGCACCCTGTTCTTCGCGCCGATGATGGTCCCGCCCGTCATCATCGGTCTGCTCTGGCAGTACGTGTACACCCCGAACGGTCCGCTCGATTCCCTTCTGGAGATCGTCGGTCTCGGAGCTCTCTCGCAGAGCTGGCTGGGGAATTCGCAGATCGCCCTGTGGTCGATCATCGCGAGCGTGATCTGGCACCACGTCGGCATGTCGATGGTCATCTACCTTGCCGGCCTGCAGTCGATCCCCCAGGAGCTGTATGAAGCCGCGGCGATCGACCGTGCGGGTCCGCTGCGCCGGTTCTGGAGCGTCACGCGTCCGCTCCTCGGTCAGTCCACGACGATCGCCATGGCCTTGACGATGACCTCATCGCTCAAGCTCTTCGACCAGGTGTTCGTCATGACCGGCGGCGGCCCCGGTGTGGCCACTGAGACCCTGTCGCTCATCATGTACAAAGAGGCGTTCGTCTACGGCGAGTACGGCTACGGGTCTGCCATCGCCCTCGTCCTCACCATGATCGTGGCCGCGATCGTCTTCCTTCAGATGTCGATCACCCGTCGAGGAGAGGTCGAAGCATGAGTCTGTCCATCAGCAATGTGGTGCCCGCAGAGGCGCCTGCTCGCCGCACACCGCGGCGCCGGCGCGGGATCGGCGGCTACGGCAAGCCCGTGCTCGAGATCGTGATGGTCCTCGCCACGGTCGCGTACATGTTCCCGCTGTACATCATGGTCTCGATGTCGTTCAAGACGGCGGCGGAGGCGGCGGGCTCCCCCATCTCCCCGCCGCAAAGCCTCTACCTGGAGAACTACGCGACCGCATGGTCCGAGGCGGACCTCGGTCGAGCGCTGACCAACAGCCTCATCGTCACCGTGATCAGCATCACCGTCGCAGTCCTCATCGGAGCCATGGCCGGGTACGCCATCGTCCGGGGCACACGCCGCTGGAGCACCCCGAAGCTCGTGCTGTTCCTCCTCGGCCTGATGATCCCGGGGCAGCTGGGGATGGTGCCCCTGTACATCCTGATGCGAGACCTGGGGCTCCTGCAGTCCCACCTGTCGCTGATCATCTACTACGCGGGGTCGCTGATGCCGATGACCGTCTTCCTCTATGCAGGCTTCCTGAAAACGGTGTCGCCCACCTTCGAAGAGGCGGCGAAGATCGATGGCGCCGGGTGGTGGCAGACCTTCTCGCGAGTGGTCTTCCCGCTCTTGCGGCCGGTGACGGGAACCGTCATCATCATCAACACGATCAACATCTGGAACGACTTCCTGACTCCCATGCTCTATCTCGCCGGCACGCCGAACCGGACGCTTCCGGTCGCCGTCTTCTCGTTCCAGGGCGAGTTCGCGAGTGAGTGGGGGCTCATCTTCGCCGGCATGGTGATCGCGGCGCTCCCGGTGCTCATCGTGTACTTCTTCCTTCAGCGGCACATCATCCAGGGCTTCGCCGGGGGGCTGAAGGGATGATCGCACCCACGGCGCCGACCGGGCAGCTCACTCTGCGCCCGGTCGGCACCGACCTTCACCTGCCCGTCCGTGTGGCGCACAACGCCACGGACGGTAGCGTTCTCTCGCTGCGCACCCGCATGTCACACACGATGCAGCGCGCGACCGACAGCATCCGCCTCGTGTACGCCAACTGGATCAACGACGGCGGGCGAGAGGCGCCCGGCACGAATCCGATACGCGTCTCCGCGGCCGTCCGCACCGCCGACAGTCACGAGCACGAGGCGACGTTCGGCGGCGCCGCCCGAGTGCTCCTGGAACCGGGTGGGCAGGTCCTCTCCGACCCCCTCCCCATCCATGCCGGGGCGGGCGAGGTGCTCATCAGCAGCACCCTCGTCGAGGTGGATCACGCGGGCGAGAGGATCCCGCTGGGCTCCCAGATCCCCGGCGACCACGAATCTTACGGCTTCGGCCCCCGCCTCATCCTCACCGAGGCGAGCGCCGACGACGACCGACTCCTCGTCGCGGTGCTCGGCGACTCCAACGCGGTGGGCTTCGGGGACGGCGGCGCCGGCACGCTGCACCACGGGTGGCTGCGGCGCGCCTGCGAACCGGACATCGCCCATATCAACCTGAGCATCAGCGGCGCAACGGCACGTGGATCGCGGAGCGCCGCACATCTGCGACACCGATTCGCACTGCTGCGCGAGGTGCGGCCGGACGTCTTCGTCTCGGCGCTGGGCACCAATGATCTTGCCGACGCGACGGCGGATGCCGAGGCGCTGCGCGGCGACCTCCTCGCGCACTGGTCCGCCCTGCAGGCTCTCGGCGTGCCGGTGGTCGGTTGCACCGTGCCGCCCGTGACCGCGCCGCCGCACGTTTCAGGTGGCGTTCCCCGCGGCGCCGAGGCGACGCGCGTCGCCATCAACCGGTGGATCCGCACGATACCGGATCCCCTCTCCGGCGTGATCGATCTCGCCGCTGCCGTGGAGGATCCGGATCGACCTGGGCGCTGGCGTCCTGGCGCCTCCGACGACGGCATCCATTTCAGCACGCGCGGCCACATCGCGGTGGCCGGCGTCGCCCGCTTGTTCCTCGAGCGGACCCGAAGCTCACATCCCCACCAGTACGACGACAGAAGGCAGGACGCATGACGACGACAGACAACGAGACACCGGATTCGTCGAAGTCCGAGCCGTCCTCGCGCCCGACGCTCGGTCAGCGCAGTCCGATCCAGACCATCGACCGCACCGTGGACCTGATCACCGCGATCGCGGCGGCGGGCCCCGCCGGGGTCTCGCTGAAGGAGCTCGTCGAGCAGGCGGGCCTGCACGCGTCGACCGGGCGCACGCTGCTGAGCGCGCTCGCCATCCACGGACTCGTCGGCCAGATCGACTCCAACCGCCGCTACGTGCTCGGACCGCGGTTCTTCGAGCTGAATCGGACGTATCAGCTGCAGAACGATCTGAGCGCGGTCGCCGCCCCTGTGCTGCGCAGGATCTGGGAGCGGACGGACGAGACGGTGCATCTCTCGACGCTGCAGCACGGTCGCCGCGTCGACATCTCGGTGCTGGTGAGCCGGCAGCTGCTCAACATCAACCCGAGCAACATGCGCGCGATCGCGGATCAGCCCGATCCCCTCGCACACACGGCAGCCGGCAAGGTCCTGCTCGCCGGCGCCTCTCCGGCGGAGCTGGTGAACCTCACAGCCCACACCGCGAACCGGGCGCAACTCGATGCCGAGCTCGCCGCGGTGCGGTCGGCCGGCTACGCCACGAACTTCGAGGAGGAGACGCCCGGAGTCTGCGGCATCGCCGCCCCGGTGCGCGACCACACTGGACGGGTGACCGCCGCGATCTGCGTGGGTTATCCGGCGGCCCGGAGGAGCGACGTGCACGACCGGGCGCTCCTCGACGCCGTGGTCGAGTCCGCGGCCGAGCTCTCCGCAGTGCTCGGGTACTCCGGCGACATCGCCGAGGAGCGAGCCTGATGCTCGGGAAGCGCGAAGGTGCCGAGATCGACGTCCTCGTCGTCGGCGGAGGAGCCGCCGGAGTCCCCGCGGCGATCCAGGCCGCGTCCATGGGTGCCCGCACGATGCTCGTCGAGAAGAACGGCGCTCTGGGCGGTACGACGACGGTGGCCGGCGTGGCCCTGCCGGGGCTCTTCCACGCCTGGGGGCATCAGGTGATCGCCGGTATCGGCTGGCGGTTGGTGACCACGGCGGTGCGAGTCGCCGGTGATGTTCTGCCGGACTTCAGCGACTGGCGCCTGCCGCACTACAAGCTGCAGGTGCCGGTGAACGCCGCGCTCTACGCGGGCGTCCTCGACGCCGAGGTGCTGCAGGCGGGAGTCGACCTGCGGCTGCACACGATGCTGGGTGCGGTGGAGCCGGCGGACAGCGGGTGGACGGTCACACTCTGTGACAAGGAGGGTCTGTACACCGTGCATGCTCGGCGCATCGTGGACTGCTCCGGCGATGCCGATGCGGTGGCCCTCGCCGGCTTCGAGCGCCTCCGGAACGAGCAGCGTCAGCCCGGGACGATCATGGTCCGCTTCGGCGGCTACGACTTCGACCGACTCGACATCGACGCCCTGGACGCCGCGCACGAACGGGCTGTTGCGTCCGGCGAGCTGCGCGCGGAGGACCTCTCGATGACCGAGCGCCCCATGGCGCGCTTCCTGCGCGGGCGCGGGGAGAACGCCATCCATGTCACCGGCATCGAGGGGGGCACCAGCCTCACGCGCACGGCCGCCGAGGTCGAGGGACGACGGACGCTCACCCGGATCTACGGGTTCCTCCGGCGCCAACCCGGGCTCGAGCAGGTGCGCATCGAGTCGTGGGCTGTCGAGTGCGGGATCCGCGAGACCTTCACGATCGACGGGCACGAGCGCATCACCGTGCAGGATTACGTGAGCGGAAGACAGTGGGAGGACGCCGTCTCCCACAGCTTCTACCCGATCGACGTGCACCAGCCGGACGGGGACGGGATCGACATCCGGCCGTTGGAGTACGGCACGGTCCCCTCCATCCCGCGGGGGGCGATGATCCCCCGCGGCAGCGCGCATCTGATCGTCGCCGGGCGCGCGGTCGCCGGCGATCAGGAGGCGAACTCGGCGTACCGGGTCCAGGCGTCGTGCATGGCGATGGGACAGGCGGCCGGCGCGAACGCGGCGCTCTCGGCGAGCGCCGGGGTTCCGATGAGCGGCGTCCCGCTCGCATCGCTGCGCGAGCGGCTGCGGGCGGGCGGGGCGATCCTGCCGGGCGACGTCGCGATCGCTCCGCTCGCCTCGGCGCAGAGCCGCTCCTGAGTACGGCGCAGAGTCGATCCTGTGTACACTGAGCGCAACCGTTCATTCCATCGAAGCAAGCAAGAAAGACGTGGTCAGAGACTCAGGTGCGGTGCGCGCTCCGCGGAAGAACACCCGGGGCATCGTCCTCGACGTGATCCGCACGCGCGGCCCCATCAGTCGCATCGAGCTCGCGGAGGCGACCGGGCTCACGGCCGCGACGATGACGCGCGTGGTGCGCGATCTTCTCGCCGATGGCCTCGTCGTGGAATCCGGGCACGGCGCCTCCACCGGCGGCAAGCGCCCGATCCTCGTCGAGATCGACCCGACCGCGCGGTTCGCCGTCGGGATCCACATCGCCGCGGAGTCCACGGTCCTCATCGTCTCGAACCTGTGGGGTGCGATCGTCGGTCGCTCGCGTGCCGCCGCGCCCGCCGAGACACCTCCCGACGAGTTCCTCGACGGGCTCGCGACGAGTCTGCGGGACCTGCTCGATTCGCTCGGCATCGACCCCGCCCTCGTCGCCGGGGTCGGGGTGGCGGGCGCGGGAACCCCCGACCGCGATCTCGGCCCGTCCGCTTCGGCCTCCGCGGACCGCCGACGGGAGGGCTATCCTCTCCGGGAGGGACTCGCCCAACGGCTCCGGATGCGGATCGTGCTGGAGAACGAGGCCATCGCCGCCGCCGTCGGAGAGTACTGGAGCGGTGCCGCGGGAGAGATCGGCGAGCTGGCCGTGATCCACATGGAGACGGAGATCGGCGTCGGCGTCGTCACCCGGGGACGCCCGCTCCGCGGTGCGCACGGCGGAGCGGGCGACCTCGGGCACCTCTCCCTCGACGTGAACGGCGCGCCCTGCCCCTGCGGAGGCCGCGGGTGCCTGCATCTCATCGCCTCCCCCGCCGCCGCTCTGGAGCGTTACCGCCGCAGCACCGGCGAGGTCGTCACCATGTCGCGACTCGGGGCCGCCGCGGTGGCCGGTGAACGCGACGCGTTGGAGGCTCTGACCCCCTCGTTCACGGCGCTCGCTCAGGCCGCGGGTGCTCTGGTCACCCTCCTCGATGTCGAGCGCATCGTGCTCGCCGGGAGCGGCTTCGCGAGCGCCATCTCGTTCTACATCAGCGCCGTTCAACAGGAGCTGGACCGTCGTTCGAAGGCACGCGGGGTCGCCCCCGTTGCCGTGCAGTCGTCGGTGAACCCCAGGGATGCTGCAGCCGTTGGCGCGGCGGCCGTGGTGCTCCACGCCGACGTGCTCGACCCCACCGCCGAATAGACGCGCGCGCCGCCTCACCCCTTGAGGCCACTCGCGAATCCCTTGATGACGTACTTCTGCAGGAGGAAGAACAGCGTCACGACCGGAATGATCGCGATGAGGATGCCGGCGAAGACGATGCCCCACTGCGTGGCGAACTCACCTCGGAACGAGAAGATGGCGACCGTCAGGGTGCGCGCGTCGCTGCCGCTCAGATACAGCAGAGGCGTGAGGAAGTCGTTCCAGACGTGAATCGACGACAGGATGATGACCGTGCCGGTGATCGGCCGCAGCAACGGGAACACGATCCGCGAGAAGGTCTGGAACCCGTTCGCTCCGTCGACGCGCGCCGCCTCCTCGTACTCGCGCGACTGGACCGCGAGGAACCCGCTGTAGAGGAACACCGTGATCGGAAGCTGCGAGCCCACGCTGAAGATGATGACCGACCACGGGGTCTGGAGCAGATGCAGGTCGCGCATCAGCTGATAGAGCGGCACCATCCCGAGCTGGATCGGGACCGTGATCCCGAGCGTGATGAACAGCAGCAGCAGCCGGTGCATCCGCCCGGCCCCGCGCACCAGCCCGTAGGCGGCGGCGGAGCCGAGCGCCACGAGACCGGCGACGCTCAGCGCCGTGATGAACGCCGTCTGCACCAGCGCGGCGAGCAGATCCGCCTCCGTCCACGCGGTGATGAAGTTCTCCAGGTAGAGCTCGGGCGGAGGAGCCAGCGTGGACTCGGCCACCGCCGGAGGCGACTTGAATGCGACCGTGACGAGGATGTAGATGGGGAACAGCGCCACCACACCCAGCACCACGAACGCGATCTCCAGCGCGAAGGTCCGCGGGCCATAGCGGTTCATCGGTCCACCTCCACCTTTCCGCGAAGCCAGAGCTGCACGAAGGCCGCTGCCGCGACAATCATCGCGAGCACCAGCGCGATCGCCGACCCGTAGCCCCAGTTGCCCAGCACGAACGACTGTCGGTAGGTGACCAGCGACAGCACGTCGGTCGCGTACCCGGGGCCGCCGTTGGTCATGACGAAGATCTGGTCGAAGATCTTCAGCGCCCCGACCATGGTCAGCGTCAGGTTGATGGTCGTGGCCGGGCCGAGCAGGGGCCGAGTGACGTTCCAGAAGGTCCGCCAGCCGCTTGCACCGTCGATCGCCGCGGCCTCGTAGAGCTCACCGGGGATCTGCTCGAGCCCCGCGAGATAGACGACCATCGAGAACCCGACGTTCTGCCAGATGAGTGCGACGATGACCGACCACAGCGCGATCGAGGAGTCCCCGAGCCACAGTGGTGCGAGGAAGCCCAGCCCGACGGAGTCGAGGACGCTGTCGATCGGGCCGTCCGGACTGTAGAGGAACTGCCAGAGGACACCGACGATCAGCGACGGCAGGATGAAGGGCAGGAAGAACACGGTGCGCAGGATGCCGCGGGTGCGCAGCCGCTGGTGCAGGCCGAGGGCGAGCATCAGAGCCACGATCGTCTGCACCACCACGAGCGACACCGTGAGCACGACCGTGTTCACGATGGATGCCAGTGCCGCAGGGTCGTTCGCGAGACGGACGAAGTTCTGCAGTCCGATGAAGTCGGCGCTGCGACCGCCCTTCGAATCGGTGAACGCGAGCGCGGCGCCCGAGAGGGTCGGGTACACCACCACCAGCACGTAGAGCACGATGGCCGGCAGGGCGAACCACAGGAATCCCGTGCGGCGCCCTTTCCGTCGGCCCGTCGGCCCGCGGAAGGCAGGAGACTCCGCCCGCGGCTGTGGAGGGGCGGGCGCCACGCTCGTCGTCATCGTCGTTCCTCTCAGCCCAGTGCGTACGCGGCGTCCATTGCCGCCAGCACGTCCTGAATGCTCGCCCCGCCCGTGGCGAGCAGCGGACCGTTCTGCATCAGCGCGGCCTGCGTGTCGCCGTTGACCCAGCGGTGGTTGACGAACGGCACGAACTGCTGCGATGCCAGGAACGGCTGCAGCGCGTCGCCGACGGTCGACGGCAGGGCCTCGACGCCGGCGAGGATCGGCAGCGTCTTGGTCGCGTCGGCGTACTCGGCGGCGCGCTCGGGATCCGAGAGGTACTCCAGGAACGCCTTGGCACCCTCGGGGTTCTTCGCCGTCGCGCTGACCGCGAGCAGCTCGGGCGAGAGCGGCACGAAGGTCTCCTCCGGGTCGTCCGTGGCCGGCAGCGCGAACGCTCCGACACCGTCCTCGCCGTCCTCGAAGTAGGAGAACAGCGCGGGCGAGTTCGACGAGACGAGCGGGATCATCGCGGCATCCCCCGCGGCGGTCTGCTGCATCGCCGCATCCAGAGTGGCCCCGATCGCGTCCTGCGTGATGTACTCCTCGTCGATGAGCTGGGTGTACTTGTCGAACACCTCGTTCCAGCCCTCGTCGTCCACGAAGCTGGTGTCTCCGGCCTGCATCTGCGCGTCGATGTCGTCGTTCTCCGAGCTCACGAGCGTCGCTGCCAGCATGTAGGGGATGAACTGCACCATGGCCGGGGTGCCGAGCCCCTGCGCCACCGGGGTGACCCCGGCGTCCTTCAGGTCGGCGCAGACGTCCAGGAACTCGCTCCAGGTGGTGGGCGGTTCCACGCCCGCCTCCTCGAAGACGGCCCTGTTGTAGAACATGAGGATCGACTGGCCGGAGGTCGGGTAGGCCCAGGTCTGGTCGTCAGTCTTCAGCAGCCCGCTGAACGTCTCGGGCACGTCCGCGGCCCACGGCTCATCGCTGAGGTCGAGCAGCGCACCCTCCTCGGCGAGCGGCAGCACGCCCACGGTCAGACTGCCGAGCGAGACGCGGACGATGTCGGAGGCGGTGCCGGAGTTGATCTCGATGCGCAGCTGCTCGACCAGGGAGTTCACCTCGACCGTGGTGGGGTCGAACTCGAATCCGGTGTCCTCGGTGAACCCCGCGTAGTACGGCTCGAAGCCGGCATCCTGCTCGGGGGTGATTAGGGCCGTGACTTCGGTGGGTGCCTCTCCTTCGGCGGCGTCGCCGCCGCCGCCGGAGCACGCTGTGAGTGCCAGGGCACCGATCGCGACACCGGCGATCCCGGTGGCGAGCCGGCGACGTTGCCGGGTGGATGCGAAGCGCATGTCTTACTCCTTCTTTTGAGGGGAAGGTCAGCTGTCGAAGCTGACCAGGATCTTGCTGGCCGTCTCGGGACTCGCGGCGAGTGCCGCGAAGGCGTCCGGGGCATCGGCGAGGTCGACGACCCGCGAGATGAGAGGGTCCAGGTCGGCCGATGCCGCCCACAGCGCGGTCGCTCTGAACTCGTCGTCGGTGTAGCAGAACGCCCCCAGCACCGTGCGCTCCTGGGTCGAGACCTCGTAGGCAGGCATCGACACCGTTGGAGCGTTCATCCCGACGAGGACGACGGCCCCGCCCGGCGAGGTCGCGGTGAGGGCGGTCGCCAGCGTCGCGGACACACCGACGGCGTCGATCGCGATGTCGACGCCGCCCGGGGCGCTCTCCTTCATCCGGTCGGCGTCCGAGGCGTCGACGGGCTCGGCACCGAGGGTCTCGGCGAGCGCGCGCCGAGATGGGGACGGTTCGCTCACGAGGACTCGTCGTGCTCCGATGCGCCGGGCGGCGAGGATCGCCGCCTGCCCGATGGGCCCGGCCCCGATCACGAGCACGTCGTCACCGGCCTTCATCCCACCGCGCACCGCGGCGTGGTAACCGACGGCAAGGGGTTCGATCAGCGCGCCGTGCTCGGCGGTCATCGACGGACTCAGGGGCACGATGTTGCCCACCGGCGCGGCCATGTACTCCGCGAACGCGCTGCTGACGCTGGGGTCGACGCCGATTACCCGGCGCGTGGCGCAGTTGTTGTCTCGCCCGGCTGCGCACGCAGCGCATTCGCCGCACGCCAGCGTCGGATTGATCGTCACGAGCTGGTCCACGCTCAGAGGCCCGACGTATCCGGGCGGCAGCTCGGCGATCCGCGCGACCGTCTCGTGTCCCATCACCTGGCCGGGTGAGCGACGACCGTTCTCTCCGGTGTAGCCGTGCAGGTCCGAGCCGCAGATGCCGGTGAAGAGGATGCGCAGCAGCGCATCGCCAGGGCCGCGGGCCGGCACGGGTCGCGGCTCGACCGACATCCGTCCGTACTCCGCGAGCACCAGCGCCTGCATGGTGGCCGTCACAAGTTCCATATATCGAACACCCGATCCATTGGTTGAACAACTGCCTGAAAGCTACTACGGTGGCTGCACAATGTAAAGCAGGGCATTCCGGCCCCAGTTCAGCGAGGAAATAGATGCGGATCACCGATGTCGTCACGAAGGTGGCGCCGTTCTCCCGTGGCACCTGGCTGGACGAGACGCGCGTCTCGACGCCGATGAGCGTGTTCCCACGGCACGCCGAGAAGCGCTCGACCTGGCGGGGCCCCGGTGCCGACCTGGTGTGGGTGCTCGTGCGCACCGATGACCCTGACGTGTGGGGGGTGGGGCAGTCGCGCGGGGGCGTCGTCACGGAGGCCCTCATCACCGGTCACCTCGCCAATCTCCTGCAGGGGCAGGACCCGCTTGCGCGCTCCGAACGGGTGGAGGAGCTGCGACGGGCGACTCAGCCCTACGCCGAGGGCGGCATCGCCGCGATGGGCATCGGCGCCGTCGAACTCGCACTCTGGGACCTCGCCGCCCGCGCGGCCGGCCTGCCTCTCGTCGGCATGCTCGGCGGTGCGCGGGGGCCGGTGCCCCACTATCTGACCGTCCCGCATCCCGATCTTCTCGCCCGGCTCGATCCCGAGGCCGTGCGGCAGGCGTGTGCGATCAAGGTTCCCGCACGTCTCGGCCCCGCCGACGGCCCCGGCGCCGTGGCGGGGGTGATCGCCGACCTGGAGCGCGTACGAGAGGCCGTGCCCGAACCCATCCCCCTGGCGCTGGACTGCTTCATGTCGTGGGACGTCGGCTTCACTCGGCAGGTCGCGCGCGCAGCGGAGGGGCTCGGACTGGACTGGATCGAGGAGCCGGTGCATCCGCTCGACCTCGACGGCCACCGCCGCCTGCGCGACACCGTGGCCCCGCGGATCGCCTCCGGGGAGCACATCTTCTCCCTGCGCGACGGGATCCGCCTCATCGAGGAGGGATGCGTGGACGTCGCGCAGTTCGACGTCACCTGGTGCGGAGGGCTGGAGGTGGCACGCACGCTCGGGCGGCACGCCGTCGACGCGGGCCTGCTCTTCGCCCCGCACGCGGCGAGCCTGCAGCCCTGGGCACTGCATCTGGTGAGCGCGTTCGGACCTGGCGTCTGGCTGGAGGTGCTGGTGGGCGTCGACGGCACCGCCAGCGTGCCCACCCTCGACGACCGGCCGGGCGTCGGACTCGAGCCTGCGGAGCTGGGACTCGCATGATCATCGACGCGCATTGCCATGCGTGGCCGCGGTGGCCGTACCCCCGTACGGCCGACGCCGCCAAGATCGACACCGAGCGGTACGGCTCGATCCAGCGCCTGCGGGCCGCGATGACGGATGCCGGGGTCAGCCGCGCTCTGGTCGTGTCGGCGAATATCGGCGATCCTCCCATCGATGACGATTCCCACGTCGCCGCTGCCGCCCGTGAGGATCCGGAGACGCTGTCCTTCGTGGCGGACATGGACTCCCGGTGGAGTTCGACCTACCACGATGGTCGGATGACCGAGCGCGTGCTGGCACTGCCCGAGGAGGTGGCACGGATCGGAGTGGGCCACTATCTCGCTGACGGTGCGGACGGATGGTGGGACTCCCCCGATGCCGAGGGCCTCGGCATCGCGCTCGCAGAACGTGGGATGCTGCTGAGTCTGCATGCACCCCCGCCGTGGCATCCGGCAATCGGTGACTGGGCACGCCGCCACCAGGACGTGCCCGTCCTGCTGCACCACCTCGGTCTGGTCCGCGACGAGGACGAGCTGGCGGGACTGGTCTCCCTCGCCGACGCCCCCAGTGTCTTCGTCAAGGCGTCGGGCTTCGCCTATGTGGATCCCGAGGGCGCCGATGCTTCGTTCCCCACCGGCATCCGGGTGCTGCGAACGGTCCTCGAGACCTTTGGGCCTGATCGGGTCGTCTGGGGGTCGGACTTTCCCGTGTCGCCCGAGCACGGGATCGACTACGCGCGGGCGCTCGAACTCGTGCGCGACGTCGCGATGGGTTTCGGCGCACAAGCCTGCGAGGCAGTGCTGGGCGGCACGATGGCCGCCCTCTGGAGGAGGAGTACCGCATGACGTACCGCATCGCGGTGGTGGGTGCCGGCGACTGGGCCCGCCGCCACCACCTGCCCGCACTCGCTGATGATGCCCGCGCCGAGATCGCGGTGATCGTGGACGCCGACGCCGACCGGCGCGCACAGGCGGGCGCGCAGTTCGGCGCCCCCACGGCATCCTCCCTCGACGACGCGCTCACCGAAGCAGAGCTGGACGGAGTGGTCGTCGCCACCCCGCACTCGACCCACGCGCCCCTCGTGACGACCGCCATGGATGCCGGGCTCGCCGTCCTGGTGGAGAAGCCGCTCACCCTGACGTCTGCCGAAGCGATCGAGATCGTGCACCGGGTGCGCGAGACGGATGCCCTGCTCATGGTCGGGTACACGGCGCAGTACACGCAGGCGGCAAGCGCGGTGCGCGACTGGGTGACCGGGAGCATCGGCGAGCTGCGCCAAGTCATCGTCGAGTTCTCGTCGCGCGCCGGCGCCCTGTATGCGAAGACCGCTCCGGACGACGCGCGCAGCGCGTACTCCGCGGCATCCGGCGGTGGGCAGGCGACCACGCAGCTCACGCACGCGTTCGCGGCGATCTGCTACGCCACGGGGCGATCGTTCACTGACGTCTCGGCCTTCACCGCTGAGCGTGGTGGCCCCGTCGACGTCGATGACGTGGTCGCGTTCCGGCTGGAGGGAGGCGTGACCGGCGCCGCCGCTTCGACGGGGACCCTGCCGCCGGGGCTGCCGATGCGGCACGTCGTGCGTTACATCGGCAGCGACGGCATCGTCGAACATGACCTGCTGATGTCGACAGCCCGCCTCGACGATGTCGACGGCTCCTCGCGGCAGGTGTCGCCACCGCACTCGGAGGTGCCGTATCCGGCGAGTGCGCCGGTGCGCGCCTTCCTCGGAATGCTCGACGCCGCAGCGGACGGCGACGCTCGCACCGACATGGTGAGTCGCACCGCGCACAATCCCGCCCCGGTCTGGCCGGCCGCTGCGGCGGTCGCCGGCATCGAGGCTGTGCTCCGCTCTGCCGACAGCGGCCGACGCGAACGCGCTGTCTTCGTTCCCCGCTGACAGACCTCGATTCACGAAGAAGGACCATTCATGCACCTCCTCCGCCTCGGCCCCCTCGGCCAGGAGATCCCTGCCCTGCGCGACGACACCGGCGCGGTGCGCGACCTGCGCCCCCTCACCGCCGATATCGACGGGCGGTTCCTGGAGGCCGATGGCATCGAGCGAGCACGGGCTGCTGCTGCAGATCTGCCGCTCCTCAACGGGGCCGAAGCACTCCGGGTCGGCGCCCCGATCGCACGGCCCACGGCGGTGATCTGCGTCGGGCAGAACTACGCCGCGCACGCGGCGGAGTCCGGCGATGCCCCACCGGAGGTGCCGATCATCTTTTTCAAGCATCCGAACACGGTGGTCGGGCCTAACGACGACCTGCCATTCCCCCAGGGGGCGACGAAGCTCGACTGGGAAGTGGAGCTCGGCGTCGTGATCGCACGGCGGACGCATCGGCTTCGCTCGCCGGAGGAGGCGGCGAACGCGATCGCGGGATTCGTCGTCAGCCACGATGTGAGCGAGCGTGCGTGGCAGATCGAGGAATCCGGTGGCCAGTGGTCGAAGGGCAAGAGCGGCCCGTCATTTAATCCGCTCGGCCCGGCGCTCGTCCCGCTGTCCGAGATCGCAACCCCGCACGCGCTGCGGCTCTGGTCGACGGTGAATGGCGAGACCCGGCAGGATTCCAGCACCGCGGATCTCATCTTCGACGTGCCCACCCTGGTGTGGCACCTGTCGCAGTACATGGTCCTGGAGCCCGGTGACCTCATCAACACCGGCACGCCGGAGGGCGTCGCGCTCTCCGGCCGGTTCCCCTACCTTCAGCCGGGCGATGTGGTGGAGCTCGGTATCGAGGGCCTCGGGGTGCAGCGCCAGCGGGTGGTCTGAGCGGGTCTTCCGGTGCTGCAGGTTCGGGTCTCCTAGATGCGCTGGGAACCGTTGCCATGGTTCAACGGCTGCATGAGTAGCATCCGTGGTTAGCACGCCAAGAACGGTCCCTCGCACCAACGACGAATATACGGGCTCCCATCTTGTTTCTGGGCCCCGTCGTCGGTGACGCGCACAGCAGGACCACTTGAATACACACCAGACCGATCAAGGTTCCACACTGGCGCTCTCTACACCAAAAACGCAATCCCCGAACGTGGCGTTACACACGTCGGCTACGTCCGTTACAACCCGCAAAACCCTGATTCCCGACCAGACACCCGAGGACCCGAATATCAGCGAGGTCTTGGGACATGAAGTATCCACCGATCTCATTCAGAAGAACAGTGCCTTGAGATCTGACGCTGTCCTTCTGAATGAACGTATGCTACTGTGGTAGATAGTGTAGTTGCGGTACTAGAAACATCGGTGGTGATCCTCATGCATGGCGGCGTGATCCTGTTCCGGGGAACCGGAGCTGACGCGCGCCGTTATGTAGAGGCCGACCGCTCCCGCGCCGATGACTACTACCTCAGCGGGGAGGCGTCTGTGGCGGAGTTCACCGCGCTTGACGGCGACGGCAACGTGACCGCTGCGCTGGGGCTCGACCCGGAGGCGTATGCCGCGTGGGTGGACTGGACGAGCCCGCTCACGGGTGAGTCGATGGGGAGGCCGCGTCTGCCGGGTGAGGGGCGGCAGGGGTCGCCGCGGTTCGCGGAGATGGTGGTGAACGCCCCGAAGTCCCTCTCGATCGCCGCAGCCCTCCACCCCGAAGTGTCCGCAGCCCTCGACCGGGCGCAGCAGGATGCTGTGGCGGAGATTCAGCGCTGGCTCGCCCAGCACTCCGTGACCCGCGTTGGGCCGCGCGGCAAGCAGGAGGTTGTGCCCGTCGAGGCGTTGCAGACCGTGGCGGTGTCGCACCGCACGTCGCGGGCGGGTGATCCGCACCGGCATATCCACTTCCAGATCGGCACCCGCGTGTGGGCGGCGAGGAAGTGGCGGGCGTTGGACACCGCGGCGCTGTTCCGGCAGCAGGGGGCGATCCGCGCCCTCGGCACCGCCGTGATCGCCGCGCACCCGGAACTTGCGGAGGTGCTGGATCGGCGCGGCCTCACCCTCGATCCGGTATCGGGTGAGGTGGTCGAGCTCGAGCGGTTCAACGGCGTGATGAGCAAGCGCGGCGAGCAAGTACGCCGCCACCTGGAACGACTCGAAGCCGAGTGGGAGGCTGCCCATCCCGGCGAGTCGATAGGCCCGGTCGTCTCGGCCCGGCTTGCGGCGAAGGCGTGGGCGCATGAGCGGCCCGCGAAGAAGCCCACCACGCTCCGCGAAGAACACGCCTGGATCGCAGAGTTGCACGACGCCGGCTACGACCCCGAGACGTTGCGTCGGCCCGCGCGTCGTGCGCCGGCATCACTGGACGACCTTGCCGTGCAGACCGTTGCGAACCGTGCGCTGGATCGGTGCGCCGCGGGCGGGTCGGCGTGGACGCGGCACACGGTGCAGGAGCACGCGACCCGGATCATGACCGAGTACGGCGTGCAAGCCGCCTCGACCGAGATACGCGACTTCGCGACCATCGCCACCGCGTTGGCGGTGGAGGATTGCTTCTCGATCCTCCCGCCCGGCGCAGCAACGCCGGAGCATGTGGCGCACTTCACGAGCCTACGCGTGGTGCAAGCCGAGACAGAGTTGCGCGACCTGATCGCCGCACGAGTTCCGAAGCGCGAACCGCAGCACCCGGACGTGCGCGGCGCGGCGCGAGCGCGGAGCCTGGACGCCGGGCAGGAGCGCGCCGCCGCCGCGGTCGCGTCGACCGATCCGCTGGTGATCGTGGAAGGCGCAGCCGGAAGCGGCAAGACCACCATGCTCGGTGTTGCAATCGAGGTCGCGCAGGAGCACGGGCGGGTGTCGCGGGTGGTTGCGCCGACGTTGCGCGCCGCACAGGTCGCACACGACGAACTCGGCGTCCCCGCGACCAGTGTTGCGGCGCTCGTGCACGCGCACGGGTGGCGATGGAACAGCGACGGCGTATGGACACGCCTGACACCCGGCGACACCGACCCCGAGACCGGGCGCACCTACCAAGGCGCGTCCGAGGATGCGCGGCTGGTGCGGGGTGAGCGGGTGATCGTGGACGAGGCGGGGATGCTCGACCAGGACACCGCCATCGCCCTCCTGACCGTGACCGCTGAGGCGGGTGCGACGGTCGCGCTCGTCGGGGATCGCGCGCAGCTCGCCGCGGTCGGGCGCGGCGGGGTGCTCGACATGGCCGCACACATCCGGGGCCGCACTTTCGATATGGCTGAGGTGCATCGCTTCACCGACCCCGCATATGCCGAGGTCACGGTGCGGATGCGCGACGGCCGGAACCCCGGCGAGGTTTTCGACCAGCTCGCCGTGCTTGGTCTTGTCCGTCTCCACGCGAGCGGCGACGACGCGAGAGAGCACATCGCGCAGCATCGAGGCGATGGGGAAGCCGTCACGGTGACCTCGAACGATGAGGCCCGCACGATCAACGCCCGTGTCCGGGATGAGCGGGTTGCCCGCGGGGAGGTCGACGACCACGGCACCGTCTCCGGGAGCGACGGCCTCCCCGTCGGTGCGGGTGACCTGATCCAGACCCGTAAGAACAACACCGAGCTTGGTGTGGCGAACCGGCAGCAGTGGATCGTGCAGCACGTCGAGCAAGACGGGTCGTTGCGCGTGCGGGAGGCCGGGGACGGGCGGAAGCGGCAGCGCACCGTGCGCCTGCCCGCCGACTATGTGGCCGGGTACGCGCATCTGTCGTATGCGGCGACCGCCTACGGGGTGCAGGGCGCGACGGTGGACGGGTCGCACACGATCCTCACCGAGACCACCAGCGCCGCGAGCGTCTACGTCGGCATGACCCGTGGCCGGGAGTCGAATGTGCTGCATATCGTGGCCGAGAACCAGGCCGACGCGAGGGCGCAGTTCATCGAGGCGATGGAACGCGACCGCGCCGACCGCGGCCTCACCGACGCCACCGAGCGGGCGGCCGAGGCAGTGCGCGGGCTCGTGGATGAGGGGCCGGTGCGTCTCGTGCAGACCGAGCGAGCACGCCTCACCCAGATCATCGAACGAGCGGAGCAGAGCGCGTCCGTGTTCGAGGAGGCCGCCGCCCGATTCGCCGCGCAGAAAGACACCCACCGCGCAGAAACTCAGGCGATCAGAGAACTCGTCACCCATGCGAAGGAGCGTGTGGAGCACACCCGCCACGAGGTCACCGACGAGGTCGAGACGCAGGCGCGCGCCGACGGGCAAGAACTCGCCCACGCACGGGCACGCCTCCACGACGCCCGCGGCGAGGCGAGAGCAGCGAAGTTCGGGCGCAAGCGCACTACCGCCCGGAACAGCGACGCCGCCGCCGAATCTGTCGAGAGGATCGAGCAGCTCATCACCCAGACCTGGGGCACCGCGCCATCGCCCTGGCACTCCATCACCGAATGGGCGAACACCATCGCGACGCAACAAGCCGGCGCCCACCCAGAAGTGCAAGAGGCCGAACACTCCCTCAGCAACGCCCAGACCGCGAAACGTCAGACGCGCGAGCGGCAAGGCATCGAGCAGGACCGCCTCACCATCGAGGTGTACGGGGCGGAGCAAATGCGGCAGATGCGCGGCACCTTCCGCATCCCGAGCCCTAGAGCCGATGCCGAACGCGCCAGGCAGCGCGCCGCCCGTGCGCGGCAGATCATCGCGGAACTAGACGCACGCCCCGTCGCAGAAGCAGCCGAATGGCTCACCCAAAGGCGCGAGCAGCAGCGAATCGAGCGCGAAGCGCTCGAAGCCCGCCAGGAGGCGCTCACGCGCCGGAACGCCGGGCCGACGAGGACCGGCCCGGATCAGCAACGAGGAGCCCCCGGGCTCAGTTTGTGACGCAGTGCGTTCGTGCTGCGTGTAGGCAATCTCTGCGCCGATGCACTCGGCTCGGGAGCCTTGAGCGTTGGAACCTCAGTCCGCGTCCAACAGCCGGACGATGTCAGCGATGTTCCCGCTGACGCGACCGGCGGCAACGTCGTGCAGCAGCGCGATTTCCTCTGCCGTGCAGTGTTGCCCCTCCATCGCCCAGGACGCGACGATATTCGCCACCTCATGCTCTACGAAGCTCTGATCGGGCACGGTGCACCTCCTTGCCATCGTTGCTTGAGTGATCGTCTGTTCAGCCTTCATCACGCGCTACAGAGATAGCCCGCCGTGCGGTGCTGGCGGTTCCGGGCGGCGCGTCTCTGTCCTGAATGGCCCCGCTCCCGGGCCGGGGTGTCGTCGTGTGCGTGCTGCGTCGAGTTCGCGATCCAGGACGTCCGGTGTTCGGGAGATGCCCCGCGCTTGGAAGCTGCGCACCTGCTCCACCGTCAGGGTGGGGATATGTTCGAGACGGTGCAGGTTCGGGCGGATCAGAGCGTCGATGCCCGAGTGATCTTCCACGATGGCGAGGGTGCGGGCGTGGGCGAACACGTCGCCGGGAATCTGCGCCCAGTCGATGACCCATCCGGCGTCGCGGGCGAGCTGGTTGAACATGATGTGCTGACTGCGCGTGTTCACGTCACGGAACGGATGGATCGCCGTCGTCTCGCCCCACACCCATGCCAGCCCGTCGGAGAACGCATCCGCGTCCAGCCCGCGCAAGTAGTCACGCTCAGCAAGTGCACCGAAGACGCGCTCGGCCTCGGGAACGATGAACTGGGGGCGGCAATGCGCGACGCCGGTGCCACCGGGGTGGGTGTCGGTGTCGCGAATGTCGCCACCCCAGACATAGAGGTCTTGCGTCAGATGCCGGTGGGTGGCCTGCAAGTGGGCGAGGTCGAAGCGGCCGGGGATGGGGTGCTCGGTGAGTTCGACCATGCGCTGATGGATCGCGGCCGTCTCGACGGCTTTCCAGCGGTCGTAGTCGGTGATGCCGAGCTTGTTGATGAGAACATCGCTGTTCGGGTAGCTGTAGCGGTCGGGCACTGGTGCTCCTGCCCGGACGGGTTACTTGCCGGAGAAACGGTCGAGCGCGGCTGCGATCGCCTCGCGCACCGCCTCATTCCCGGACAGCTCGCCGCGCACTTGGCGGCGGGCAATCTCCCGATCCGCCTCGGACACAACCGCCCCGGCCGTCTCTTGACCAGCCTCGACCTCGGCGAGCACACGCCGGACATGGGCCTCGGATACGGGAGTCTTGAGAGCCATTCGGGTGCCTCCTTGTGGTCGGCGTTCTCAGATCAGTCTACGTCGCGACACCGACATTCACAGGGAAGCCGGGATCGGGGGTGCCGATTCGGCACCACCGGCAGCGGAGCGTCAGGGCTCGCCATTGTCGGCCGGGGTGTCTGCGAAGAGGGCGAGGAACTTCTCGCGCGGGATCACGATGCGCCGCCCGAGCTTCACATGCGGGATCGTGCCCTCGTTGATGCTCGTCGTGATCGTGCGGGGATCGACCCCGAGAGCTTCGGCAGCTTCCTTGCGGGTGATGACCAGGCTGCGCCGCTTGCGAAGGTCGTCCATGTCGAGGGTGCTCTGCCGCATGGTCACACCATCCGTTCCAGTCGCGCGCGTAAATGTGATTCTCCCTACCGTAGAGAATCGCACTTGCGCTGTCAAGTATCGCACTGTAGATTTCTTACATGGAAACAGAAAGGGTGCGGGGCAACCCCGCAGGGATCACGAACACGCACGTCGCGCAGAACATCCGCGCCGCCCGCCAAGCGATCGGGATGGACCTGCGCACCATGTCCGACGGACTGCACGCGGCAGGCCGGAAGCTGTCGCCGTCGGGGATCAGCAAGCTGGAGACCGGGGATCGCCGCGTGGACGTGGACGACCTCACCGTCATCGCCTACCTGCTGCGCACCACCCCCGCCGCGCTCCTGACCCCACCGGACGAGCAGACGACGCTCACCGGCGTGCCCGAGGGGTATGAGCCGGAAGAGATCGACAGGTGGATGCGCGGGGAACTCGTGCTCACCGATGAGGGGCTGTTCAACTACTGGCAGCAGGAATGGGTGATCTGCACTGACCGCATCCATCACCTCGAAACCACCCTCGAAGGCATGACCGCCCCCAGCAAGGACGACCCCGAGAAGACGAGCGCGCACCCGAAGACCATCGCCGCCTACCAGGAACGCTTGGAGACGGCCCGGGCACGCGCACGCGTGATCCAGGAGCGGGGCGTGCAGCTCGACCCCGAGGGGCGCGTGTTCAACGCCGCCGACTACGCCGAAAACTACGGCAACACCCACCGGCCCGGACAGACCACCGCGAGGAGCACCCTGTCATGACCAAGAAACGACAGTCCGCAGGGCAGGGCCGCGGGGGTGAGAAGCAGCAGCGACGCTCCCGCTCTCGGCAGCCCGGCTCGATCCAGTCCTACGACACCGACCAGGGGAAGCGGTGGCGGTTCCAGATCTACGTCCTGAAAGATCCCGAGTACCCCGAGATGGGATCGCGCAGGCTCACCCGTTCCGGGTTCACCAGCACCGACGAAGCCAACGACGCCCTGCAGGAGGCGCTCAGGCAGCGCAAGCAGAACGAGAAGTTCGGCAACAAAGTGCCCACCGTGGGCGTCTACGCCGACGAGTGGGTGGCGGGGTTGAAGCTCGCCGCGTCCACGATCACGGGGTACAAGAAGATCATCCGCAACCACATCCGGCCCCAGCTCGGCGCGATTCGGCTCGACAAGCTCACCGCCACCCGGATCGCCCGCCACTACCGCGACCTCGAAGACCACGGCCGCAACGACGAATACGGCAAGGGCAAGCCACTCTCCGCGAACTCGGTCCACAAGGTGCATGTCGTGCTCGGTGCGATCCTTGACGCCGCGATCGACGATGGTCACCTGACGGTGAACCCGGCGAAGAAGAAGCGCACCGTGAAGCCCCCGAAGTCCAGCGAGGTGCGGGCGCAGAAGCCCGAGATCGCGACGTGGACGGCCGAGCAGTTGCAGACGTTCCTCACCTGGAACCGCGACACCCTCGAAGACGAACTGTTCCCGCTGTGGCGGCTCATCGCTTACACCGGCATGCGCAGAAGCGAAGCCCTCGCGCTCAGATGGTCGGATATCAACGCCAAGACGATGCGGGTCAGCATCCGTCGCGCCGTCGATACCGACGATTGGACGAAGACGAAGACCACCAAGACCGGGCAGGCTCGCGTGATCGACGTAGACACCGAAACCCTCCGAGTGCTCGCCTCCTACAAGGTCGCGCGGGCTGAGGTGTCGTTCGAGCTGGCGAAAGCCGACGCCTATGTCTTCGGAGACGACGACGGCAAGCTCCGGTCACCCGACGCCATGACCAGCCGCTGGGACCGCCGCTTGAAGTGGGCGACCGCGAAGTTCGACACCCTGCACCGCGTCACGATCAAGGGCCTGCGCCACACCCACGCGACCCTGCTACTCGAACTCGGGGAACACCCCAAGGTCGTCCAAGAGCGTCTGGGGCACTCCACGATCACGACGACGATGAACATCTACTCCCACGTCACCCCGACCATGCAGCGCTCGGCCGTAGACCGCTTCGCCGCCCACCTCGGCTCCTGAGCCCCGCACGAACGACGAACACCCCTCGGTTCGTCAGTCGTTGTCTGCCTCCTGTGCGCTCACGCGAGTCAGGAACTCTCTCAGCAGCGTCGCGAAGGCCTCGGGTGCCTGCATGTGCGACTGATGCCCAGCGCCGGGGATGATGCATAGCTCCGCGCCGCGGATGCCCGCCGCGAGAGTGCGAGCCGCGGGCATGTTCGGACGATCCTTCTCACCGCACAGCACCAGCGTCGGAGACGACACCGCATCGAGCTGACCTGAGAAATCGGCGCGGCTGACCGCTCGCATCACCGACAGCATCACATCCTTGCGCGCGCCCTGCTTCTCCAGCACCTTGGCCGGAAGTAGGCGGAACACTGCGCCCTGCACGGCCATGAGCGCACGCGGCGGCTTCACCTGCCCCGCCGCCAACGTCAACGACCGAACCCGCTCCGGGCGATCGAGCGCGACCTGCAACGCGATCATCGCCCCCAGCGACAGCCCGCACAGATGCACCCTGTCAGCACCGTGCCGCTCGATCTGCTCCCACACCGCGTCAGCCGCGCCATCGAGGCTGAACGAGACCGCCCTGTCAGACCCGTCACCGGAGCCAAAGACGTCCACAGCCAACGAGTCGAAGCCCGACGGCAACACGGCACGCTGCGCATCCCAGGCATCCGGGCTCTCACCCAGCCCGTGCAGGAACACGACAGTCTGGGCGGCTTGCATACCCTCCATGATCCCACGGCACCAAAGACAGCGAAGCGCCGAATGAAACCACTCGGACAGCCACCAGCGCGGGGGCTTAGCACTTTTTCTAGCACTTCCGACGAAAACGACCCCTGACCTTGGGAACTAAATCCCAGATCAGGGGCCTTTTTCACTCGCGTGCGCGAGGGGGGACTTGAACCCCCACGTCCATAAGGACACTGGCACCTGAAGCCAGCGCGTCTACCATTCCGCCACTCGCGCGAGCGTCTCGTTCCGAAGAACTCAACTTTCCGAGGATATCACGCGTTTTCGACCGCGTTGCACACCCCGGCAGGGGCGTCGGCGGCGTTCCCCCAGGTCACCTGGCTACGATGTCCCTACCGGTCGGCATGCCAGAGGAGCCCAGTGGGACTACTTGACAGCTTTGAGAAGGGTCTCGA
>Ga0233424_10000390_pt1 | contig 57702 bp, 61 predicted proteins | sample Watercolumn_Towu_FD_181011 | JGI IMG/M metagenome (GOLD analysis project Ga0233424, IMG submission 181011) | Freshwater microbial communities from Lake Towuti, South Sulawesi, Indonesia - Watercolumn_Towuti2014_125_MG | ecosystem: Environmental > Aquatic > Freshwater > Lake | place: Indonesia... | reverse complement strand
CAGCATAGCCCAAGTTGTGGGGAATTTGTATGACCAAATCCCTACAGCCTGCAATGTTGATCACGAAAGCGCCCGGGTCGCCCGCTCAGTCCACCCGCACCACGTCCCCGACGCGGATGGCGCCGCCTTCGAGGATGCGCGCGGTCATGCCGCCGTGGCCGCGCATCGCGGCATAGCCGCCGGGGCCGATCACCTCCTCCATGCGCGAGCAGGGCGCGCAGGGCCCCACGATCTCCAGCACCGCCTCGCCCACCCGGAGCCGGGCCTTCTTCAGCGTCAGCAGGTTGATGCCCGAGACGACGATGTTGCGGCGCAGGTCCACCGGGTCCAGCGGGCCGCTGCGCGCAAAGGCGGCGATCAGCGGCAGGTGCTCGTGCTGGATCAGCGTGACCTGGCGCGTCGACAGCTCCGCCTCGCCGCGCTGGCCGAGCCGGTCGTCGGCCAGGCCGATGCCGGCCAGCGCCACGGTGGCTTCGATGGCGCGTGCGCGCTCGCGTGGCGCGCCGCGCACGATGAGGGCTTCGACCCGGCCCTGGATGTGGGCCGGCGGGGTCATCAGATCACGCAGGGTCTTCATGGCTGCACCTCGGCCCGCGGTGGGGCGGCTGGGTTCTTGAGAGGCATCGGGCCGGGGCTGGCGCCGACCGACGGCCGGGAGTGTCCGCCCTGTGGCATCGCCCGTCCCGCGCCCTGGCTTTCGCGGCGGGTGCCCCTCGATCAAGTGCACGATCGATCGCTGCCGCCGCTGCCGCCAAGGCCGCAGCGCAGGCACACTGCCGCGCCATGCCCCTGCCCCGCCGACGCCTGATGCTGATGCCCCTGGCGGCCTGCCTCGCCGCGCCGGGCGTGGCCGCAGCGCTACAGCCCCGCGTGCTGCCCCTGTGGCCCGAGGGCGTGCCCGCCCCGGTGCGCGCCGACACCCCCGCCGCGCGGGGCGCCCTCGGGCCTGAACAGGCCGATGCGAACGGCGGCATCCAGCAGGTGGCGGTGCCCACGCTCACGGTCATCCCGCCGGCCGTGGACCGCGCCAACGGCACGGCCGTCGTGCTCTGCCCGGGCGGCGGCTACCGCTACCTGTCGATGAACCGCGAGGGCTACCAATATGCGGCCTGGCTGAGCACCCTGGGCATCACGACCTTCCTGCTGAAAAGCCGCCTGCAGGACTGGGGCCACCCCGCGCCGCTGCAGGACGTGCTGCGCGCGCTGCGCCTGGTGCGCGCCCGCGCCGCCGAATTCGGCGTGGACCCGCAGCGCCTCGGCGTCATGGGCAGCTCCGCCGGCGGCCACCTCGCCGCCAGCGCCAGCACCTTGTTCGACCACCCTGCCGGCCGCACCGGCGCGGCGCTGGATGCCACCTCGGCGCGGCCAGACTTCGCCGTGCTCGTCTACCCGGTCATCACGATGACCGGCCCCGCCGCACATGCCGGCTCGCGCCAGGCCCTGCTGGGCGCCGAGCCGAGCGCGGAGCTGCTGGCGCTGATGTCGCTCGACCGGCAGGTCAGCGCCGCCACGCCGCCCACGCTGCTCGTGCACACCCAGGCCGACCCGGCCGTGCCGGTGCAGAACAGCCTGCTGTACTTCGATGCCCTGAGCCGGGCGCGCGTGCCCGCCGAGCTGCATGTGTTCGAGCAGGGCGGGCATGGCATCGGCCTGCGCGAGGGCCTGGGCACGGCCTCGGGCTGGCCGGCGCAGGTCGAGGCCTGGTGGCGCCAGCGCGGGCTGTTGACCCGCCCCCCGGCGCGCTGAGCGGCGGAGCGCCCGCGCCTAGAAGCTGGAGCCGGGCTCGGTCAGGAACACCGCTTCCTCCGCCGTCGTCGCGCGGCCGAGGATGGCGTTGCGGTGCGGATAGCGGCCGAAGCGGTCGATGATGAGCTTGTGCTTGAGCTCGAAGGCGTGGGTGTGGGCCGGCGCGCGCTCGCGCATCAGCGGCTCGGCCTGCGCGTGGATGGCGGGCGACTCGCTGTGCATATAGGGCATGTAGAGGAAGGCGCGCTGCTCGGGCGGCAGCGCCAGGTCGGCCCCGGCAGCCACCGCCTCCTGGGCCAGCGCCAGCGCGAGCGGGTCGGCCGCGAACGCCGCCGGCGTGCCGCGGTGGATGTTGCGCGAGAACTGATCGAGCACGATGACCTCGGCCAGGCGGCCCTCGGCCGTGGCCCGCCAGGCCAAGAGCTCGCAGCGGCAGGCCTGCGCATGCAGCACGCCGAAGCGGCTGCGGACGAGCTCGTCGAAGGCCGGGTCGACCTTCCACCACTGCGCGGGCTGGGTGTCGCGGAACCAGAAGTCAAGGATGTCGCTGTGCATGCCGCGACGATAGCCGCGCGCCGATACTGCGGGCCATCCCGTTCACGAGGGCCTGCCGACATGACTTCGCCCCTGGCCAGCATCGACGCCACCGCCGCCGCCCTGCAGGCGCAGGCCTACCTGCCCTCGCGCGAGCTGGCGACCGCGGTTTTCCTGGCGCTGCGGCTGTCGCGCCCCCTGCTGCTGGAGGGCGCACCGGGCACGGGCAAGACGGCGATCGCCACCGCACTGGCTGCGGCGCTTTCCCGGCCCCTGATCCGGCTGCAGTGCCACGAAGGTCTGGACCTCGCCAGCGCAGCCTACGAATGGAACTACGCACGGCAGATGCTGGAGATCCGCCTCGCGCAGGCCGGCGGCGCGCAGCGCAGGGCGGATGAACTCTTCGACCGCCGCTTCCTGCTCGAGCGCCCGCTGCTGCAGGCCCTCAGCACCACGCCCGCGCCGGTGCTGCTCATCGACGAGCTCGACCGCGCCGATGCGCCCTTCGAGGCTTTCCTGCTGGAATTCCTCGCGGACTTCCAGCTCACCATCCCCGAACTCGGCACCCTCAGCGCGGCCACGCCACCGCTGGTGGTGATCACGAGCAACCGCAGCCGCGAGATCCACGACGCCGTGAAGCGCCGCTGCCTCTACCACTGGCTCGACCACCCCGATGCCGAGCGCGAGCTGGCCGTGCTGCGCGCGCGCCTGCCGGGCATCGAGGCGCAGCTGGCGGCCGAGGTGGTGGCCTTCGTGCAAGGGCTGCGGCGGCTGGACCTGTACAAGCTGCCGGGCCTGGCCGAGACGCTGGACTGGTCGCGCGCGCTGATGGAACTCAACGCGGTGAGCCTGGACCCGGCGACCGTGCAGTCCACGCTCGGCGTGCTGCTGAAATACCAGGACGACATCGCCCGCGTGCAGGGCAGCGAAGCGGCGCGCCTGCTCGCCGAGATGCGCCAGGCCGCGCGGGGCTGACGGGCCGGTGCATGGACCAGCTCGCGGCCAACCTGATGCACTTCGGCCGCGTGCTGCGCAGCGCCGGCCTGCCGGTGGGCACCGACCGGCTGCTGCTGGCCGCGCAGGCGCTGCGGGTGGCGGGCCTGGCCTCGCGGGAGGACTTCCGTGCCACGCTCGCCACCTGCCTGCTGGACCGCCCCGAGCACCGGCCGCTGTTCGAGCAGGCCTTCCAGGTGTTCTGGCGCGACCCCGACCTGCTCGGCCGCATCATGGCCCTGCTGCTGCCCCAGGCCCAGGGCCGCGCCACGGCGCCGCCGCCCCCCGAGAACCGGCGCCTGGCCGACGCGCTGTTCCCGTCGCCGCCGCGTGAGGCCCCGCCGCCGCCTGCGGCGCCCGTCGAAGTGGAGGCGCGCCTCGCGGTGAGCGACCGCGAGCTGCTGCAACACCGCGACTTCGACACCATGAGCGCCGCCGAATGGGCCGCGGCGCGCCAGGCCCTGGCCACGCTGCAGCCCGCGCTGGCCCGGCAGCTCACGCGCCGGCCCGGGCCCGCCGCGCAGGGGCGCATCGACTGGCGCGCCACGCTGCGCGCCGAGGGCCGGCACGGCGGCGGCCTGCCGGCACGCCAGCGGCCGCGCAGCCGCCCGCGCCCCCTGGTGCTGCTGGCCGACATCTCCGGCTCGATGGGCCGCTACTCGCGCGTGTTGCTGCACCTGGCACACGGCCTGCTCAACCCCGGCCCGACCGTGCGCGAGCGGCCCGAGGTGGAGGTGTTCGTGTTCGGCACCCGGCTCACCCGCATCACGCGCCCGCTGCGCGCCCGCGACCCCGACGCGGCGCTGGCCGCCGTGTCGGCCGCCGTGCCCGACTGGGCCGGCGGCACGCGCATCAGCGACGCGCTGCATGCCTTCAACCGCGACTGGGCGCGGCGCGTGCTCGGCGGTGGCGGTGCGACCGTGCTGCTGGTCACCGACGGCCTGGAGCGACGCAGTGACGAGGCCGACGACGACGGCCGGCTGCTCGCCGCCGAGGCTGAGCGCCTGCGCCTGTCCTGCCGCGAGCTGATCTGGCTGAACCCGCTGCTGCGCTACGCGGGCTTCGAGCCGCGCGCCGCCGGCGTGCGCGCCCTGCTGCCCGAAGTGACGCGCCACCTGCCGGTGCACAACCTCGACAGCCTGGCGCAGCTGCTGCGGGCGCTGGGCTGAGCCGGCCCGGGCCGTGTTCATTTGGCGGCCTGGCCGTCAGAATCGGCGCCATGAACCTGACCGGCCAGCAAACCCTGCCCGTCACCCAGGCCCAGGCCTGGGCGGCCCTCAACGACACCACCATGCTGCAAGCCGCCGTGCCCGGCTGCGAGGCGATCACGCCGACGGGCGAGAACGCCTTCGAGGTGCTGATGGCGGTGTCCATCGGGCCGGTGAAGGCCAAGTTCAAGGGCAAGCTGCAACTGGCCGACCTGAACCCGCCGAGCAGCTACCGGCTGAGCTTCGAGGGCTCGGGCGGGGCGGCCGGGCATGGCAAGGGCCAGGCCCAGGTCAGCTTGCTGCCGCTGTCGGCGCAGGAGACCGAGCTGCGCTACGAGGTGACGGCCAGTGTGGGCGGCAAGCTGGCGCAGATCGGCTCGCGGCTCGTGGATGCGGCCGCGCAGAAGCTCGCCGAAGACTTCTTCCAACGCTTCGGCGCCGCGCTGCGCGAGCGCCACCCGCCCGAGGCCGCGCTCGCCCCGGTGGAGGCGGCGGCCGCCCCCGCGCCCGCACCGGGCCTGCTCGCGCGCCTGCTGGCCTGGCTGCGCCGGCTCACCGGCTGAGGCTGGCGGCGCGCCTGCAAACGGCCGCCTCCCCTTCGTGACCACCTGAAACCAAGGGGGTTTTCCAGGAGGCGGCGCCGGTAGAATTTCACACGTCTGACATCCACGGGCCTGCGCGAGCAGGCCCGTTGTTTTTGTCCCGTTCTTTTCGTGCCGGCCCGCTGGGGCCGCCTTCGCTCCTGGCCATGTCCACCGCTTCCCGCCGCCTGCCGCACATCGACGCCCTCAAGGCCCTGGCCGCCCAGGTCATCGTGCTGCACCACCTCGTCAGCTACGGCCCCATCGCACGCGCCGCGCACGAGGCCTTGCCGGGGCTGGCCGGCGCGATGCACGACTACGGCCGCATGGCGGTGCAGGTCTTCCTGGTGGTGGGCGGCTACCTGAGCGCGCGCGCCCTGTCGCCGCGCGGCAAGGCCCTGGAGGCCGGCGTGCCGCAGCTGCTCTGGCGGCGCTACCTGCGCCTGGTGCTGCCCTTCCTGGCGGCGCTGGCGCTCACGCTGGGGGCCTGCGGCCTGATCGCCTCCTCCTGGCCCGAGCTGGTGCCGGCGGACATCACCCCGGGCCAGCTGGCTGCGCATGCGCTGCTGCTGCACGACGTGCTCGGCTACGAGGCACTGACGGTGGGCGCCTGGTATGTGGCCATCGACCTGCAGCTGTTCGCCCTGCTGGTCGGCCTGCTGTGGCTCGCGCGGCGCGGCTGGCGCCATCCGAGCCGGCTGGTCGTGGGGCCGGTGCTGGTGGCGGGCGCGGCGCTGGCCTCGGCCTTCGTCTTCAACCGCGACCCGGCGATGGACGCCTACGCGCCCTATTTCTTCGCGGCCTATGGCCTGGGCGCGATGGTGCACTGGCTGGGCCTGTGGCAGCACCGCCGCGCGGGTCTCGTGCTGCTGGCCGTCGCCATGGCGGCGGCGCTGGAGGTGGACTGGCGCGACCGCCTGGCCCTGGCCCTGCTCACCGCGCTGGTCCTGGCGGGGGCCCAGGCCCGGCATGCCGCCGGCCAGCCACTCGTGGGCGAGCGTGCGGCGGCGCTGCTGGCCCGGGCCGCCACGCCCTCCTATGCGCTCTTCCTGCTGCACTTCCCGGTGCTGCTGCTCACCAATGCCCTGATGGCCCAGCTGCCCGGGGCCACGCCCGCCATCGGCCTGCTGCTGCTGGCCGGCACCTGGCTGCTGGCCAATGGCCTGGCGGTGCCCTTTCACCGCTGGGTGGAAGCCCCGGCGGCGCGCTTCGATCCCCTGGCCTGGCTGCCCCGGCGGCGGACGGCCTGAGACCACCAGCCGCACGGCGGCGCCTGCGTGCTAAGGTCGCGCGCACCCCGCCAGCCGGCCAGCCCCAGGACGCGCGCCCATGACGACTCTCCCCGCCGCGCCGAGTCGCGAACAACTGCTGCACAACCTCTACGAGGCTGCCGAGCTGGAGCACAACCTGATGTGCACCTACCTCTACGCGGCCTTCAGCCTCAAGCAGGGCGAGGCCGAGGGCCTGCAGCCCGACGAGGCGGCCGCGGTGGCGCGCTGGCGGCACGAGATCATCGCGGTGGCGGTGGAGGAGATGGGCCACCTGGTGGCCGTCTGGAACATCACGGCGGCCCTCGGTGGCGCGCCCCGCACCGGCCGCGGCAACTTCCCGCTCGACCCCGGCTACCTGCCCGCCCGCGTGGTGGTGAAGCTGGCCCCGTTCAACGACGCGACGCTGCAGCACTTCATCTACCTGGAGCGCCCCGAGGGCAGCGACGAGGCCGATGGCGAGGGCTTCGCGGCCGAGCGCCTGTTCTCGCGCGGCACCGATGCACCGCGCATCACGCCGATGGCGCGCGACTACGACACCGTCGGCCACTTCTACGCCACGCTGAGCGAGGACCTGCGCGCGTTCGTGGCCGCGCATGGCGAAGACGCCACCTTCTGCGGAGACCGCACACTGCAGCTCGGGCCCGACGAACTCACGCTCGGTGGCGCTCGCCGCGTGCTGTGCAGCAAGACGGCGCTGGCCGCCTTCGACGCCATCGTGCGCCAGGGCGAGGGCGCGCCGAGCGACAGCGCGCAGTCGCACTACCAGCGCTTCGCCGCGATCCGCCACGAGCTGGCCGCGCTGCGCGCCGCCCGCCCCGGCTTCGAGCCCGCCTGGCCCGCCGCCACCAACCCGGTGCTGCGCCGCCCGCCGCGCCCGGAAGGCCGTGTGTGGCTCGAGAACCCGGCGGCCGCCGCGACCGTGGACCTCGCCAACGCCAGCTACGGCCTGATGCTGCGCCTGCTGGCCCAGAGCTATCTGCTGCCCGGGCCCTCGGCCGAGAAGAGCCTGCATGTCGACCTCGCCGTGAGCCTGATGCGCGCCTTCACGCCGCTGGCCGAGCATGCCGCGCGCCTGCCGGCCGGCGACAGCCACCCGGGCTGCCATGCCGGCGTGAGCTTCACCGCGCTGCGCGACGCCGGCGCGCTGCCCCCCGGCCCGGCCGCCCGGCGCTTCGTCATCGAGCGCCTGGCCGAGCTGGCCGACAGCGCCGTGGCCCTGCATGCCGGGCAGGGCGCGGAACGCACCGAGCGTGCCGCGCAGCTGCTGCAGTCCCTGCACGCGCGCGCCCGGCGCGGGCTGGACCTGCAGGCGCCTGTCGCCGCCGCTGCAGCCCCCGCAGCGCCCACCGCCACCGCGCCCACACCGCCCGCGCCGCCGACGCAAACCGTCGACGGCATCGAGATCGTGCAGGGCGAGAAGCTCGAGCTGCGCTTCGAGGCCAGGCGCTGCATCCATGCGCGCTTTTGCGTCACTGGCGCGCCGACCGTGTTCCTGGCCAATGTGCAGGGCCCGTGGATCCACCCCGACGCCATGCCCGTGGAGCGGCTCGTGGACATCGCCCATGCCTGCCCGAGCGGCGCCATCCAGTACCGCCGCAAGGACGGCGAGCCTGACGAGACCCCGCCGCCGGTGAACCTGCTGTCGGTGCGTGAAGCCGGGCCCTATGGCCTGCGCGGCGACCTCCGCCTGCGCGGCGAGCCCCTGGGCACGCGCGCCACGCTGTGCCGCTGCGGCGCGAGCAAGAACAAGCCCTTCTGCGACGGCAGCCACCACGACATCCACTTCGCCGCCACCGGCGAGCCCGAGACCGGCCTGCTGGGCCTGCCCACCGACATGCTGCCCCAGCGCGGCGGCGCCATCGCCATCGAGCCCGAGCCCAACGGGCCGCTGCAACTGCGTGGCCCCGTCGAGGTGCTGAGCGGCACGGGGCGCATGGTCTGCCGGGTGTCGCAGGCGCGCCTGTGCCGCTGCGGTGGCAGCCAGACCAAACCCTTCTGTGACGGAACCCACACCCGCAATGGCTTCACCGCCGACTGAGTTTCTCCCCCGTCCCGGCAGCCCCGACACGCTGCAGGACAAGGCCGCCCGCACCCTCGTCCTGATCCTCGGCAGCGTCGGCCTGATCGCCGTCGTGCTGGGCTGCGTGATGGCCAGCCTCGCCGGCATCGCCCCTTGGGAAAGCCAGCGCGTGAGCATCGGCACGATGCTCACCGGCCTGGCCGCCATCGCCGAGCTGCTGCGCCGCCACGGCCATGCGCGCTCGGCCATGACGACCGTGCTGGCCGGCACCCTGGCGGTGCTCGCGGGCAGTGCGGCCCAGACCGGCCTGGGCGTGCAGACCTTCACGCTCGCCGCCGGCCCGCTGCTGGTGGCCGTGGCCGGTGGCGTGGCCGGCAATGCCGCCGCCTGCGCCGTGGCCCTGCTGCACCTGATCTGCGTGCTGGTGCTGGCCCTGATGGAGATGCGCGGCATCATCCCCGGGCGCCTGTCGGCCCTGCAGCCCACGCTCGAAGGCCGCGTCAGCGCGCACCTGCTGCTCACCGTGGGCGGCCTGGCCTCGGCCCTGCTGCTCAACCGCATCCTGGGGGCCGCGCTGCGCCGCGCCATCGGCGAGGAGGCCCGCCTGGCGCGCCTCGTGCAAGCCGCCAACAACTGGGCCTGGGAGGCCGACCCGCAGTTCCGCGTGACCCACCTGTCCGAAGAATTCGAAGCACTCTCCGGCCACAAGCGCGAGGACTTCCTGCGCATGGGCGAGCCCGGCGGCGCCATGCTCGTGCGCGATGCCGACTACCAGGCCCTGCTGGAAGACGTGCGCGCCAAGCGCGCCTACCGCGACCGGGTCAACGGCTTCCGCGCGCCGGACGGGCGCCTGCTGTGGGTGCTGGGCTCGGGCGAGCCGGTGTTCGACGCGCAAGGCCGCCACACCGGCTGGCGCGGCGTGAGCCACAACATCACCGGCGAGCGCCTGGCCCTGCAGCAGCACCAGCGCACCGCCAGCATGCTGGACCGCGTGCTGCGCGCCAGCCCCGACGCCATCTGCGTGGCCCAGGCCAGCACCGGCCGCATCCGCTTCGCCAACTCCGGCTTCTGCGCGCTGGTGGGCCTGCCGCGCGAGGCGCTGATGGGCCGCTCGGGGCATGAGCTCGGCCTCTGGCCGGACCTGCAGGAGCCCCAGCGCCTGGCCGATGCCGTGGCCGCCGCCGGCCTGGTGCGCGATTTCCGCACCGCCATCGTCGTCGACGGCGAATGGCGCGACCTGCTGCTGTCGGCCGCCTCCCTGGAGTGGGAGGGCGAAGCGGCCACGATGCTGATCGCGCGCGACATCACCGAACGCGAGCGCGATCGCATCGAGGTCGAGGCCATCCTCGACCACGCCAGCGTGGGCATCGCGCTGACGCGTGGCGAACGCTTCGAGCGCGTGAACCGCCACTGGCAGGAGATCTTCGGCACGACCGAACCCCAGCTCGCGGGCGACCAGCCCGAGCTGCCCGCCGCGCAGGAGATCGCGGCGAGTGCGCTGGCCTTCGAGCGGGACTTCATCCGCGCCGATGGCCGCCGCATCACGGTGCAGTTCAATGCCCGCGGCCTGCCGGCAGCGCTGCCCGGCCGCAAGGACCAGGACACCGACCGCGCCACGCTCTGGGTGGCCGAAGACGTGACCGAACGCCGCCGGCAGGAGGCCGAGCTGAAGGCCGCCAAGCAGCAGGCCGAAGGCGCGAGCCATGCCAAGAGCGCCTTCCTCGCGACGATGAGCCATGAGATCCGCACGCCGCTCAATGGCGTGCTGGGCCTGGCGCGGCTGCTGCAGCAGGCCGGGCCGGACGAGCGCCGGCCGCAGTACATCGCCCACCTCGTGGCGGCCGCCGAGTCGCTCAACGAGATCGTCTCCAATGTGCTGGACCTCTCCAAGATCGAAGCCGGCCACCTGGAGATCGAGAAGATCGAGTTCGACCTGCATGCCCTCGCGCAGGCCAGCTTCGAAGGCTGCGCAGCCCTGGGCCGCGAGCGCGGGCTGGACATGCAGATCGAGCTGGCACCGGGCCTGCCGCGCCTGGTGATGGGCGACCCGCTGCGGGTGCGGCAGATCATGGCCAACTTCCTCGTCAACGCGCTCAAGTTCACCGAGCGCGGGCAGATCCGCCTGAAGCTGTCCAGCGCCGACGCCGGCCGGGTGCGCATCGTCGTGCAGGACAGCGGCATCGGCGTGCCGCCGGCACTGCAGGAGCGCCTCTTCCAGCCCTTTGCGCAGGCCGACGACTCCACCACGCGCCGCTTCGGCGGCACAGGCCTGGGCCTGTCCATCTGCCGCGAACTGGCCACCCGCATGCAGGGCCGCGTGGGCGTGCAGAGCGACGGTCAGCAGGGCTCCAGCTTCTGGGCCGAGCTGGCCCTGCCCACCGCCCTGACGCCCGATGACACCGCAGCGCGCCAGCGCATCCCGCTGCCGCCGCGCTACCCCCTGGCCGGCCAGCGCCTGCTGGTGGCCGAGGACAACCCCGTCAACCGCCTCATCATCACCGCGCTGCTGCAGCGGCTCGGTGCCGAGGTGGTCGAGGCCGAGGACGGCGAGGAAGCCGTGCAGATCGCCCGCGCCCAGGCCGGCCGGCTCGATGGCGTGCTGATGGACCTGCACATGCCCAAGGTCGACGGCCTCAAGGCCACGCAGCTGCTGCGCGCCGAAGCAGCCACTGCGGCCCTGCCCATCCATGCCTTCACGGCCGCGGTGCTCGACCAGGAACGCCAGGCCGCGCTGGCTGCCGGCATGAACGGCTTCATCGCCAAGCCGGTGGCCGAGGCCGAGGTGATCCGCGTGCTGGGCAGAAGCCAGGCGTAGGGCGGGTCAAGCCCCGCCGTGGGCACTGGCCTCAGCGGGCGCAGCCCTCTTCGTCATCGCGCCGGCGGTTCATGTCGGCCAGGGTCTTGCCCGGCTCGTCCCGGAAGGTCTCGTCGAGCACCTGCAGCGTTTCGACGCGGTCAACGCGGAAGCTGCGGAAGTCCTGGCGCAGCTCGCACCAGGCGGCCAGCGTCCACACCGGGCCCCAGAAGAGGCAGGCCAGCGGCCGCACGGTGCGGTCGCTGCGCACGCCGCCCAGGTCCAGGTAGCCGACCTGCAGCTTGCGGCGCGACTCGGTGGCCTCGCGCATGGCTGTGAGGTGGGCGCTGGTGGCCGGGTCCAGGGCCGGCAGCGGCGCGTAGAGCGCCAGACTCTCGGCCGCGGCACGGGCATCCAGCGGCAGCACGCCCAGGATCTTGGACAGCGCGTTCTCGGCCTGGCGGGCCAGGGCCGCGTCAAGCCGCGATTCCGCCAGGCGCACCGCCGCCACCAGGGCCTGCGCCTCTTGCTTGCTGAACATCAGCGGCGGCAGGTCGAACCCCGCGCGCATGCGGTAGCCCACGCCCGCCTCGCCCTCGATGGGCACGCCTTGCTGGGCCAGCGCGGCGATGTCGCGGTAGACGGTGCGCATCGACACTTCCAGCCGATGGGCCAGGTAGTCGGCCGTCGTGAGGCGGCGGCCGCGGATGAGCTGGACGATCTGGAAGAGGCGGTCGGCGCGTCGCATAACGGTTCATTGTGGGTCACGCCAGCCAGGCACGCCCCTTGCAAAAGACAGGGTCCACGACAACGACGTCGAGCACGATCATGGCCATCTACGCCTCCTCGCACACCCGCGGCACCCAGCGGGTCGATCTGGTCACCCTGGGCGCCATCAGCGCCCCGATGCAATCCCTGGCCCAGGACCAGCTCTTCGTGGCGCGCGCCGAGCCGGGGCAGCGCCGCCCCGCCAAGGGGCGGGCTCAGCCCATGGCCGTGCACAGCTCCACCAGCGTGCCGTCCGGGCAGCGCACATAGGCCACCGTCTGGCCCCAGGGCTTGGTGAGGGGGGCTGCCAGCGGGCGGGCGCCGGCGGCCACCGCGCGCTCGTAGGCGGCGGGCACGTCGGCCACGGTGAAGCCGATCTCCATGCCGAGCGGCTGCGGGCTCGCGTCCGCCGCGACGTAGTCGTGCTGCACGCTCTCGCGGGCGGTGCTGTGGTCGACGAAGGCGAGCGTCGTCCCGCTAGCGCCGGTGTCCACCTCGCCGTAGGCGCCGCTCTCGTGCAGGAAGCGCGTGCCCAGGCCGAAGGCGCGCTCGAAAAAGGCCAGCGAGGCGGCCACGTCAGCGACGTAGACCAGGGTGTAGGCGAAATTCATCAGCGGCTCCCGCAGTTCGAAAAGCCTGCATGGTGCCTGCGGCCGGCTGCCAGCGCCTGTCAGCAGGGCGCAGACAATCGCGCCGATGCAAGCCTTCCTGATTGCCACCGGCCTGGTGGCCCTCGCCGAGATCGGCGACAAGACGCAGCTCCTGGCCTTCATGCTCGCGGCCCGCTTCCAGCGGCCGCTGCCGATCGTGCTGGGCATCTTCGTGGCGACCGTGGTCAACCACGCAGCCGCCGGCGCGCTGGGCAGCTGGCTCACCGGCCTGATCGGGCCGGATGTGCTGCGCTGGATCCTCGGCCTGTCCTTCATCGCGATGGCCGGCTGGATGCTCATCCCCGACAAGCTCGACGAGGACGACGCCCCCAAGCCGGGCCATGGCGTGTTCGTGACCACGGTGGTGGCCTTCTTCCTGGCCGAGATGGGCGACAAGACCCAGATCGCCACGGTGGCCCTGGCGGCGCGCTTCCCGGCCGACTTCATCGGCGTGGTGGCCGGCACGACGGCCGGCATGATGCTGGCCAATGTGCCCGCCGTGCTGGTGGGCGGCAAGCTCGCGCAGAAGCTGCCGGTCAAGCTGGTGCACACGGTGGCGGCGGTGATCTTCGCCGTGCTGGGCGTGCTCACGCTGGTGGCCGGCGGCGCGCTGCTGGGCTGACCCGGAAGCGGGAGCCTCGCTCAGCCTGGGCGGCCAGGCATCCTCAAGTTGGCTGATTAGGAACGTTTCATCCGCTTAAAGGACGTTTGGCCTGCGACATCCGACAGTGGCGCCATCCCCACCTGCCGGAGATCGCCATGTTGAACAACGCTTCCGTGCCCTCGGCGAGCCCTTCGCCGGAACCCCATGCCGCCCTGGCCCGCCTGGACGGCGCCACGGCCAGCCGCCTGGCGCTGGCCCTGGTGGACCGCATCGGCAGCGGCATTGCCGCCATCAGCGCCGACGGCCAGCTGCTGCATGCCAACCGCGCCGCCCGCGAGGAACTGCAGCGCGGGCCGACGCTGCTGCTGGATGGCGAACAGGTGAAGTGCGAACGCGCCCATGACGCGGAGTGGCGCGCCGCGCTGCACGACGCCGCCGTGCGCCAGCGCAGCCGCCTGCTCTGGCTGGGCCGCGACGACGCCCGGCTGATGGTGATCGCGATGCCGATGCAGGTGGAGGGCCTGGCCTCGTCCACCGCCCTCGTCATGCTCGGGCGGCGCAGCATCTGCTCGCCGCTGGGCATCGAGATGCTGGCCAGCCGCCACGGCCTCACCTATGCCGAGCGCCGCGTGTTCAGCGCCCTGGTGGACAACCGGACGACGGCCGAGATCGCCGCGCTCTACGGCGTGGGCATGTCCACCATCCGCTCGCAGATCATGTCCATCCGCGAGAAGCTGCAGGTGCGCAGCATCGACGCCCTGCTGCTGCGCGCGGCCGAGGTGCCGCCGGTGGCACCACTGCACTGAGGGCCGGCTTCAGTCGGCCAGCACCTGGCGCACGGCCCGGTCCCACTGGGCCAGGCGGGCGCCGGCTTCGTCGCGCGACAGGCGCGGCTCGAAGGCGCGGTCGAGCTGCCAGAGCCGGCCGATCTCGTCCGTGCCCGTGAACACGCCGCTGCCCAGCCCGGCCAGCAGCGCCGCGCCCAGCGCCGTCGTCTCGATGACCTTCGGCCGCAGCACCGGGATGCCGAGCAGATCGGCCTGGAACTGCATCAGCAGGTCGTTGGCGCAGGCGCCGCCGTCCACGCGCAGCTCGGTCAGGCGGTCGGCGGCGCCCACGTCGGCATTCATGGCCGACAGCACCGCGGCGCTCTGGAAGGCGATGCTCTCCAGCGCTGCCCGCGCGATGTGGGCCTGGCTGGTGCCGCGCGTGAGGCCGAGCAGCGCACCGCGCGCGTCCGGCCGCCAGTAGGGTGCGCCCAGGCCGGCGAAGGCGGGCACGAACATCAGCCCGCCGGCATCGGGCACGCTCTCGGCCAGGGCCTGCACCTCGCCGCTGCCGCCGATGGCGCGCAGGCCGTCGCGCAGCCACTGCACCACGGCGCCGCCGACGAACACGCTGCCTTCGAGCGCGAACTGCGGCTCGGCCCCGACCTGCGCCGCGCGCGTGGTCAGCAAGCCCTGCGTGGACGTGTGCGGGTGCGTGCCGGTGTGCATCAGCAGGAAGCAGCCGGTGCCATAGGTGTTCTTGGCCTGGCCGGGCGCGAGCGCCGCCTGGCCGAAGAGGGCGGCCTGCTGGTCGCCTGCGATGCCGGCAATCGGCGCGCCGAACTCGGTCGCCTGCCCGAACACGCCGGCCGACGGCCGCACCTCGGGCATCAGCGCGCGCGGGATGTAGAAGGCCGCCAGCAGCTCGTCGCTCCAGTCGCCACGGTGGATGTCAAACAGCAGGGTGCGCGAGGCATTGCTCACGTCGGTGGCATGCACCGCGCCGCCGGTGAGCTGCCAGAGCAGCCAGCTGTCGATGGTGCCGAAGGCCAGCTCGCCGCGGGCCGCGCGCTCGCGGGCGCCGGGCACCTCGTCCAGCAGCCAGCGCAGCTTGGTGGCCGAGAAGTAAGGGTCCAGCACCAGGCCCGTGATCGCCCGCACGCGCGGCTCCAGGCCCTCGCGCTTGAGCTGCTCGCAGAAGGCCGCGGTGCGGCGGTCTTGCCAGACCAGCGCCCGGTGCAGGGGCTCGCCGGTGCGGCGGTCCCAGAGCACCACGGTTTCGCGCTGGTTGGTGATGCCGATGGCCGCCACCTTCACGCCGGCCTGGGCCACGGCCTCGCGGGCGCAGGCGATCTGGTCGGCCCAGATCCGCGCGGCGTCATGCTCCACCCAGCCCGGTTGCGGGAAGTGCTGGGGCAGCTCGCGCTGCGCCACCGCCAGCAAGCGGCCGGCACGGTCGAACACCAGCGCACGTGAGCTCGACGTTCCCTGGTCCAGCGCAAGCAAAGCGTCCATGGCGGTCCTTCCCTTAGAGTGTTTGCCATGGACGATTTTGACGTCGTGGTGGTCGGGGGTGGCATCAACGGCACGGGCCTGGCGCGGGACCTCGCCGGCCGGGGCTGGCGCGTGCTGCTGGCTGAAGCCGAGGACCTGGCCCAGCACACCTCCTCCAGCTCCACCAAGCTGATCCACGGCGGGCTGCGCTACCTGGAAACCTACGAGTTCTCGCTCGTTGCCAAGGCCCTGCAGGAGCGCGAGGTGCTGCTGCGCAGCGCGCCGCACATCATGTGGCCGCTGCGCTTCGTGTTGCCACATGCGCCCCACCTGCGCCCGGCCTGGATGATCCGCATCGGCCTGTTCCTGTACGACCACCTCGCCCGCCGCGAGCTGCTGCCCGGCTCGCACGGCCTGCGCCTGGCGGGCACGCCCTATGGCGACGCGCTGAAGCCCGAGTTCACCCGCGGCTTCGTCTACTCCGACGGCTGGGTGGACGACGCCCGCTGCGTGGTGCTCAACGCGATGGACGCCCGCGAACGCGGCGCCGAGGTGCTGACCCGCTGCGCCGTCACCCAGGCCGAGCGCAGCGCGGGCGCCTGGCAGGTCACGCTGCAGACCGGGCGGCACGTGCGCAGCCGGGCGCTCGTGAACGCGGCCGGGCCCTGGGCCGAGGCCTTCCTGCGCGGCCAGCGGCTGCCGGCGCGCGGGCTGCGGCTCGTGAAGGGCAGCCACATCGTCGTCGCGCAACGCTTCGCGCACGACCATGCCTACATCTTCCAGAACCCGGACGGCCGCATCATCTTCGCCATCCCCTACGAGGGCCGCTTCACGCTGATCGGCACGACCGACGTCGAGCTGCCGCACGACCAGCCGCCGCCGAGCCGCGCCGAGATCACGGCCGGCGAGATCGACTACCTGTGCGCGCAGGCCAGCCGTTATCTCGCCCAGCCCGTGCAGCCGGCCGACGTGCTCTGGAGCTATGCCGGCGTGCGCCCGCTGCTCGACGAAGGCGGCTCGGCCTCGGAAGTGACGCGCGACTACCTGCTGGAGACCGACACCACCGGCGGCGCGCCGCTGCTCAATGTGTGGGGCGGCAAGCTCACGACCTACCGCAAGCTGGCCGAAGACGGTGCCACCCAGCTCGGCCGGCTGCTCGGCGACGCGCGCCGCCCCTGGACGCACGGCGCCCACCTGCCAGGCGGCGACCTGGGCGCACATGGGGTGGACGTGGCCGGCTTCACGGCCGCGCTGCAGGCCCGCCACCCGGGCCGGCCGGCCGCCCTCGTCGCCCGCCTGGCCCGGGCCTACGGCAGCCACGCCGAGGCGGTGCTGGCGGCCGAGCCGGGACAGGAAGTCGCGCCGGGCCTGTTCGAGGCGGAGCTGCGCCATCTCGTCACGCAGGAGTGGGCACGCCGTGCCGACGATGTGCTGTGGCGGCGCAGCAAGCTTGGCCTGCACTTCAGCGCCGCCGAGCGCGATGCGGTGGACGCCTGGTTCCAGGCCCAGACCTGAGGCCCGCCCCGTGGCGGTGGGTCGGTGCATGCCTCACGAAGCGTGAGGCCGCCCGGCGCGCGCCGCCCGGGGGATGATGCGGGCCATGTTCCTTGGTGTGTTGTTCGCCCTCGCGGCCGGTTTGATGTGGGGGCTGGTGTTCGTGGCGCCCGTGATGTTGCCGGGCTACGCCCCCGCGCTGCTGACGGTGGGCCGCTACCTGGCCTTCGGCCTGCTGGCCCTGCCGCTGGCCTGGGCGCTGGACCGCCGCGCCCTGCGCGAGCTGGCGCCGGGCGACTGGTGGGAGGCCGCGCGCCTGAGCCTGGTGGGCAACTTCCTGTACTACCTGTGCCTGTCGGCCGCGATCCAGCGGGCCGGCGCGCCGCTGCCGACGATGATCATCGGCACGCTGCCGGTCGTCATCGCCGTCTGCGCCAACCACCGCAACCGCGTGCGCGATGGCCAGCTGCCCTGGCTGCGCCTGGCGCCGTCGCTGGCCCTCATCGCCGCCGGCCTGGCCTGCGTGAACCGCGACGAGCTCGCCGCCCTGCAGGCCCAGGCCGGTGACCTTCGGCGTTATGCCGAAGGCGCGCTGCTGGCCGTGGCGGCCGTGGCCTGCTGGACCTGGTACCCGATCAAGAACGCCGACTGGCTGCGCGCGCATGCCGACCGAAGCCCCCGCGCTTGGGCGACCGCGCAGGGCCTCGTCACGCTGCCAATGGCGCTGCTCGGCCTGCTGCTGCTCGTGGCGGTGCACGGCGTGGCGCCGGGCACGCTGATCCCGGCGGACTACACCCTGCCCCTGGGCGAGCGGCCGTGGGCCTACGTCGGCTTGATGGTGGCCATCGGCCTGTGCTCGTCGTGGCTCGGCACCCTGTGCTGGAACGAGGCCAGCCAGCGCCTGCCGACCTCGCTGTCGGGCCAGCTGATCGTCTTCGAAACGCTGGCCGCGCTGGCCTATGCCTTCACCTGGCACCAGCGCATGCCACCCGCCACGACGCTGGCCGGCGTGGTGCTGCTGGTGGCCGGCGTGATCTGGGCCCTGCGCATCAAGCCCGTGGCGCACGCGGGCTGAGCCGGCGGCGCCTCAGCCCGCGAACACGTCAATCAGCCGCTGGCCGTCGAAGCCATCGGCCTCGCCCTTGCGCACATGCCCACGCGCCTGGCTGACCACGCGCGTGCTGCCCAGCCGGTAGTCGTGCCGGCAGTGCAGATGGCCGTGCAGCCAGAGCTGCGCGAAGGGCAGCAGGTCTTCGTCGTTGTTGCAGAAGCTGGCCGTGCCGGGCTGGCGGCCGTAGCGCGGGTCGGCGCTCTTGAGGCTGGGCGCGAAATGCGTGATGGCGACCGTCGCGTCCCAGTCCCCGGTGCGCGCGAGCTCCCCGGCGAGCCAGGTGCGGCTCTCCACGGCCAGGGCCCGCACGGCGTCCACATCGAACACCTCACCATGCCGGGTGGACTGCATCACCTTCTGGAAATAGCCGCCCGCGCGCATGGCCCGCTCGCGGCCCGAGACACCGAAGGCCTCGAAATCCGTCCAGCGCGTGCAGCCCACGAAACGCACGCGCCGCCCTTGGGCATCGGTCAGCACGACCGACTCGTCATCGAGCAGGCGCAGGCCGAGCGGCTTCACATGCGCCCGCAGCGCCTCGCGCGCCTCGTCCACATCCCGCCGGTCGAACTCGTGGTTGCCCGGCACGAACAGCACCGGCACCGGCCAACCGCGGAACAACTCGAAGCTGCGCCAGGTCGTGTCGATGTCCCCCGCGAGCACCAACACCTCCGCCCCCGGCGCGGGTACCGGCACGTAGGTCTCCGTCTCCAGGTGGAGGTCTGACAGCAGTTGCAGCTTCACGATGCCCTGAACCTTTCAACCGTCCGCGCGCAGCGCCGGACGCCCTCCAGCGGCTGCCATGGAACCGGCTTTGCCGGGCCATCGGCAGCGCCCCCTCGGGGGCTGAGGCCGGACACAAACGGCGTGCCGTTTGTGCCTGCCGAAGGGTCGAGCCTCTGGCTCGGCGCGGCCTGCAAGGCCGGCGCAGCCGGTACGGGGGGTCTCAATTGCTACCGTGACAGACCTTGTACTTCCGGCCCGAGCCACAGGGGCAGGGGTCGTTGCGGCCAACCTTGGGCGTCTCGCGGCGGATGGTCTCGACGCGGTAGCGCTCGGCCTCGGTGAGGTCGGCCAGGTCGGCCACCGTCACGACGAGTTCCTCGATCGCGTCGTCCAGGTCCTTGAGCGGGTGCTCGCGGTTCAGGGTCTCGACGACTTCCTTCTCCTCGGGCGTCTCGGCCGGCAGGTGGCGGTACAGGCGGGCCAGCGCAGCGGCGATGGCGTCGTCAGGCATGTCGCCCAGCTCGGGGAAGCACAGGGCCGCATGCTGGAAGCCAGCGACCCAGGGCATCAGGGCGCGCGAGATGGGGCCGAGGGCGTCGTAGCTGGCGCGGGCGGCGCGCTCGTCCTCGGTGGCGTCCTCGGGCAGGGGCTCGGGGGTCTCGTCCTCGGCGATGTCGAGGATGACGGGGTCGAACCAGCCGTCTTCCACGAGGCCGCGGTTCAGGGCGGCATGGCGGCGCGACACCAGCTCGGTCAAGCGGTCCAGCCAGGCGGCATCCACCGTCTCGGGCAGGCGGCCGCCGTCGTAGTCGAAGATGTTGGGCAGCCACTCGTCGAGCTCGACGAGGCGGGGCTGCACGATGACACCGCACAGATAGCCGTCCAGCATGGAGGCGTCCAGCGGCTGCAGGGGCTCCGGCGTGGCGGCGAGGAGTTCGTCGAGTTCGGCGAACTCGGCGTCGGTCAGGTCTTGGGTGCTCATGGCCGGATTGTCCGCGTTTGGCACCCGGCTGGCGCACGGCGACGATCGGAACCGCCTTGGCGACGGCGAGTACGAGCTGCGGGACGACTGCACCCAGGGTCTCTGTCCCGGTGCGGGCTTTCGAGCGGGTTTGCTGAAGCCCGGGCCACGTTGGAAGGCGTCGAGGTTGCCGAGCACGACGTGACTCGGGCTAAGCGCCTTGGCTCAGCCGTCCAGGGAGTCGATCATCGCGACGCTGAAAACGTCCGGCGGCGTGGCCAAACCCATACCCGCGATGCATGAGGATCAGCGCACAAGGTCTGCAAAGCCAGACTTCATTGGTAAGTGAACACGTAGGTCGCCACCCCCTGGACGTTGCCCGTCCCAATTGCCGCGGCGGTGCGCTGATATGCAGCATAGAACGTGATCCCGTTATACCCCGCGCTGACAGAACTGGTCACGCTGCGCGAGACACCGGACGACACCGCAACCCCCGAAGAGTCGAGAATGACGGCATTGATGCCTGGTGCGGGGGAAGCGGCCAAATTGATCAGGTAACTGGGTGCAGCCATAGCAACAGACGCTGTAAAGGATGTTCCGTACATCAAGGTCACCGAAAGTCCAGCGACGCCCGCAGTTGGGCAGTTGACCCCGATGGAAAATCCCGTCACACCGGCAGTCGAGCCGACGGCACCAAACGCACTCAAGGCGACAGTTGGCAGGTTGACAACCATGGACGCAGCACTGCTGAGTGTGCACGTGTTCGTCATGGGCAGCAGGGCGATCGTCGCGCTGATTCCCGATCTCGCGAGTTGCCCCACCGGGTTGGGGCAGGAGGTGTAAGTGCAGGAGGAAGCGCTCACCCAGCCAGCGGTGAAGCCGGCCCCCGCCGGCAGGTTGATCGGCAAATTGCCAGAAACCGCGCCGGCGGATCGCGACAAAATACTGATGTAGTGGAAGGCTTGACCGGTACAGGTGCCGGCGGCGACAAAATTCAAAGTCGCGCGCGAACTGCCGGTCGCGTTCGCCGCGACACACGCGCTACCCGACAGGGTGTCAAATCCACCGCGCCCCGGCGCGCGGGGCGGGCTGGGAAAGCCAGCGTAAGCAGAACCCTGCCAGGCAACGTTTGTTGCGCTCGGTATGGTGATGAACCCGTCACCGTTGGTCGCCGGCGCTCCCATGGTGATGGAAGTATTTGCGGGCGCCGTACACGAGAAGGTGTAGGTAACCTTGATGATGGCCAGGACCTCGTTGGCAGCAAGCGCTGTCGCTGGGACCTTGATCGTGCCGGGATTGTCCACCGCCACGCTGCTGAAAACACAGCTTTGGGCATATGCCAGCGATGTGAAACTCCACAGCAGGAAAACACCGGCAGTTTTCCAAAGCACACTGCCGATCAAGTGTCTGAGTGCTATCAAAATGCCATCCACGGGTTGATCAGGAACTCACGCTCCATGGCGCTAGGTTGCATCATGGCCAGGGGGAAGGGGAGGCCTCACCAGTCTGCGACGAAACCCGCTAGGGCAGTCTCCAACCATGCGCACGGAGCAATGAACCATGGGCGACTCGCTGCAGCGGCGCGCTACCGAGAAGTCGGTTCGCCACGCCCCGGTCGCCCCGTTTTGCCCCACTGAGCAGCAACCACGGTAGCGGTGATGCAAGCTTGGGCGTCCAGAGCGCGCTGCTTCGCCGACCTAGACCGCGAGATCGCCGTGGAGGCGTGCTTCCGTGCGTGAAGCCAAGGGGTCACGCGGCCACGACATGCCGCTAAGCTGCGGCCCGACACCCCCATCGCCATGCCTGCTGCCACCCCTTCCTTGAGCCCCGCCGCCCTGGCGCGCTGCATTCCCTTCGTCGTGTTCATGGCGCTGCTGGCCCTGCGCGGCTACCTGCCTGCCGACCTGGGCATCGATGCCCGCTGGATCTACGGCGTGCAGACCGCCCTCGTCGCCGGGCTGCTGGCCTGGTATTGGCGGGACTACGGCGAGCTGGTGCGCCAGAACCTGCCGGATGCGCGCGAGACGGGCGGGTCGGTGGTCATCGGCATCGCGGTGTTCGCGATCTGGGTGCAGCTGGACGCGCCCTGGATGCAGCTTGGCACGGCCACCGCCAGCTTCGTGCCGCTGGATGCCAACGGCCAGCTGATCTGGCCGCTGGTGCTGCTGCGCCTGGCGGGCGCGGCCCTGGTGGTGCCAGTGATGGAGGAGCTGTTCTGGCGCAGCTTCCTGATGCGCTGGGTGCAGCACCCGGGCTTCGAGCGGGTGGACCCGCAGACGGTGGGCCTGCGGGCCATCGTCATCTCCACCTTCGTGTTCACGCTGGCCCACACGCTGTGGCTCGCCGCAGTGGTGGCGGGCCTGGCCTATGCGCTGCTGTACCGGCGCACCGGCAAGCTCTGGACGGCCGTCATCGCGCACACGGTGACGAACGCGCTGCTCGGCGTGTGGGTGATCGCGACGGGGCGCTGGGAGTTCTGGTGACGCGCCCGGGCGGGGCTCAGGCCTTGGGCGCCTTCTCGCGCTCCTGCAGCGCCCGCCACATGACCTTGCCCGCGCCGCTCTTGGGCAGGCTGTCGACGAACTCCACCAGCGCCGGCACCTTGTAGGCGGCCATGTGGGCACGGCACCAGTCGCGCAGTTCGGCCTCGGTGAGCGACTCATGCCCCACGCGGCGCACCACCACGGCCTTGACCGTCTCGCCACGGTAGCTGTCGGGCGCCGAGATGATGCAGGCCTCGGCGATGCCGGGGTGGGCGTGCATCAGGTTCTCGACTTCGCTCGGCCAGACCTTGAAGCCGCTCGCATTGATCATGCGCTTGAGCCGGTCCGTCATGAAGAAGTAGCCGTCGGCGTCCACGTAGCCGATGTCCCCGCTGCGGAAGAAGCGCTTGCCCTCGAACTCGATGAAGGCCGCAGCCGTGGCGTCGGGCCGGCCCCAGTAACCGTCGAACACCATGGGGCCGTGGATGATGATCTCGCCGCTCTCGCCCACGGGAAGCTCGCGCAGCGTGTCGGGGTCGACCACGCGCGCATCGCAGCTCAGGTAGGGCACGCCCAGGCACTGCTGCTTGGGCGCGTCGTAGGGGTTGCTGTGGCTGGGTGCGGCCGTCTCGGTGAGGCCGTAGCCCTCCATGTAGCGCAGGCCGAAGCGGCTCCACAGCCGCTCGGCAATCGCCTGCGGCATGGCCGCGCCGCCGCCGCCGATGGAGATCATGCTGCTGAGGTCGAAGGTCTCGGCCTCGGGGCTGGCCAGCATGTCGATGACCATGGTCGGGATGTTCGTCCAGCGCGTGACGCGGTGCGTGGCGATCAGGCGCGCGGCGTACTCGCGCTGCCAGCGCGGCATCAGCACCAGGGCCGCGCCGCAGGCCAGCGTGCCGTGCAGCACCACCACCATGCCGGTGATGTGGAACATGGGCACGACGCCGAGCACCACGTCCTCGTGGTTGGCATTGCTCCAGAGGCCGCCGGCAAAGATGTTGTGCTGCAGGCTGCGGTGCTTGTGCATGCAGCCCTTGGGGTGGCCGGTGGTGCCGCTGGTGTAGGGCAGCAGGGCGAGGTCGTCGGCGCCGACGTCCACCACCGGGGGCAGCGCGTTACAGGCGATTGCCTCGCCCCAGGGCGTGGCGCCGGCGGGCAGGGCGACGTCGGCATTGAGCCAGTCGGCCCAGCCGGGCGGCAGGCCGGCGCCGTCGGTGCGGCCGCCGGGCAGCACCTCGGCCAGGCGAGTCACGAGCAGGCGGTCGGCCGCCATGCCGGCGGACAGCCACTCGGCGGTGAGGTCGGCGCTCGTCACGGCAAAGACCGCGCCGCTGTCGTCGATGAGGTGCTTGATCTCGGCCGCGCGGCACATCGGGTTCACCGGCACGACGACCGCGCCCAGGCTCAGCAGCGCGTAGTTGGAGATGACGAGCTGCGGGCAGTTCTGCAGGTCCACCAGCACCCGGTCGCCTTTGTGGATGCCGCGCTGCGCGAACCAGCCGGCCAAACACTGCACCTGAGCGGCAAGTTCGGCATAGGTGGTGGTCTGCCCCAGAAAGACCAGCGCCGGGCGATGCGGGAAGCGCCGCGCGTTCACCAGCAGGTTGTCGTGCACCCCGACGGCCGGCGGCTCGATGGCGTGCGGCACGCGGGCGGGCCAGAAGCGGTGGTGGGCGCGGGCAGTCGTCATCGGGGCAGTCTCCGGTCTACTTTTTCGCCACCACCAGGTAGACGCCCAGCAGCGTCACACCCATGCCGGCGATGGCTTGTGCGCCGAGTGTCTCGCCGAACAGCAACCACGCCATCACCGAGGTGACAGAGGGCACGAGGTACATCGTGCTGCTGACCGCCGTGACGCGGCCGTGGCGCAGCATGTAGAACATCAGGCTGATGCCGCCGGCCGTCAGCACGAACACGCTCCAGGCCATCGCGAAGATGACGTCGGGGTGCCAGACGATGCGCATGGGCTCCAGCCACCAGGCCATCGGCAGCGTGGCCGCCAGCGACGCGGCGAACTGCACCACCTGGCCGGTGCGCAGGTCGAACTGCGGCACGAAGCGCTTCTGGTAGAGCGTGCCGCCGGTGATAGCCAGCAATGCCATCAGGCTGAGCAGCAGCGGCGGCCCGTAGCTGGCGCCCAGGTTGAGCTTGTGCCAGATGACGAGCACCACACCCGCGAGGCCCAGTGCCACGCCGGCCCACTGGCGGGCCGACACCCGCTCGCCGATGAGCGGTGCGGCCGCCGCCACCAGCACCGGCTGCAGGTTCACGATGAGGGCGGCGGTGCCCGCCGGCAGGCCCTGGCGGATGGCCACCCACACGCCGCCCAGGTAGAGCGCCTGGATGCCCAGGCCGGCCACCGCCAGGTGCAGCATCGCGCGCGGCGCCGGCCAGGGCGCGCGGGCGATCAGGGCCAGGGCCAGCATCAGCACGACGACGCCGGCATAGCGCCAGCTCAGGAAGGTCAGCGGGTCGGCATAGGGCGCGGCGAACTTGGCGGCGATGTAGCCGGTGGCCCAGATGAAGATGAACAGCGGCGGGGCGATGCGGTCGAGCAGGGGCATGCGGGCATCATGCAGCAGCCCCGCGCGGCGGCCGTTCGTCAGCCGTGAGGGGGCACCTCGCCGCCCGGCACCCGGCGGGCGTCGGCATCGATGAGGGCGCGCAGGCAGGGCATGCACAGGCAGCCGGCATAGCGCTCGGCCAGCTGCTCGCGCAGCCGCTCGGTCAGGCGGATGCCGAAGCAGGCGCAGTGCCCGGCCTGGAAGCCGCACTCGAAGCCGCCTCCGCAGCGGGGGCAGCGCGCCTCGACCAGACCGCCCGTCATGCGCGGCGCTGCTGCACGGCGGCCGCGCAGAGGGCTTCGAGCGCGCCCAGGTCGACGTCGGACAGGCGTTTGAGGTAGATGCAGCCCTTGCCTGCGCGGTGCTTGCCCAGGCGCGCGAGCAGCGGTGCGAGCGAGGGGGTGCTCTCGGCCGCGTCGAAGTTCAGGTGCAGGTAGAGCGTGAGGTCACCCTTGCCGCCTGCACCGCTGGCGAAGCCGATCTCGAAGGTGTCGCCCTCGCGGCCGCTCTCGTAGACGTAGTGGTAGCTGCCAAAGCCCACCATGCGCCCCCACAGCTTCGGCGGGTGGCCGCTCGCGCGCTGCATCAGCGCGCTCAGCGCCCGGCAGTCGGCGGCGCGCGCCTCGGGCTGGGCGTCGAAGAGGGCTTGCACATCGGCGGCGGCAGTCTTGTCGGCAGCGGGCATGGGCAACGGTGGCGAGGCGTCAAAGCGTGGATTGTGGGTCCTCCGGCGGCGGCAGGGGCGTCGCACGGGCCAGGGTCATCCAGGTGGCGAAGTCGGGCTTGCAGGCGCGCTTCGGCGCGGGGCGGGCCAGTTCCAGGTGGCTGTCATGGCCGATCAGCACGCCGTACTCCGGCGGGATCTCGTCGGGCTCGGCGATGCCCGCGCGGATGACGAACCAGCACTGGCCGCACAGCGCGCGGTAGGCGGCAGACTTGGCCGGGCGGCGCAACTCGCCGAGCAGATCGGCACGGCTGACCTTGATCTCGTGGATGGCCGGCTCGAGGTAGTCCTCCACGGTGCTGTGGCGGATGGAATAGACGTCCGGCATGGCGTTCACCAAACGCGTCTTGCCGCCCGGGTCGTCGTCGGCGGGCGGCAAGCCGGCGCGCAGCGTGAGGCCGCGCCAGGCGATGCGGCCGGCGCGCTGCATCTCTGTGGCCACGCGCTCGACGAGCGCCTCGTGGGCCTCGCGGGCAGCGCGGTTGCGGGTGAGGGACGCGGCGATGAGCGCAACACCGGCGTCGGTCACCCGCAGGCGCTCGCGGCCGTCGCCGTCGCGCAGGCGCTCGACCCAGCCGGCCGCGAGCAGTTCCACCTCCACCAGGTCCTGGCAGGGCCAGCCGGCGCTTCGCCAGAGCTGGCGCAGGCGCTGCAGGTGGACGCGGGTGGGCGTGGGCATGGCGACATCTTCGCGCCGCTGCGGGCGAGCACGGGCGAAAAAAAGCCCCCGGGCGCTGGCACGGGGGCTTCGATTCGGTTCAGGCGGAACGGATCAACGATCCTTGCTGAACTTGCCCTTCGGGCTGTTCGGGTCGCCCATCACGAAGATGGTGTAGACGCCGTTGGCGGTCAGCGGGGTCAGGCCCGAGGTGGTGCCGGCGGACGGGTTGTACAGCGCGTCGACCTTGAGCGGCGAGTTCACGGTCACGACCGAGCCCGTGGACGAGCTGATGTTGACCGGGGCCGAGCTGGTGCCGGGCTGCACATTGTTGGCTTGCGACTGGTAGTCGATGTTCAGCGACGCGACCGTGCCGGCGACCGACAGGCCGTTGATCAGGCGCATCTTCACGTTGCCGCTGACGGTGGGCAGGCGGTTGTCGTCGCTCAGCACGGACAGCTGCGGCGTGGCGGCATCGCCCCAGATCAGCAGCGTGTAGTCACCACCGGCGGCGAAGGTCGGCGAGGCGATGTTCAGCGGGATGCTGTTCACCGTGACCACCGTCGTGCTGGCACCGGCGGTGAAGCTGAAGTAGTTGCTGGTGTTGGGCGGCAGCGAGGCGGGCAGGATGTTGTTGCCGTTGATCGTGGTGGCCACGATCGGCGTGCCGGCCAGGGCGTTGACCGCGCGCACGCGGGTCAGCGTGTTCGGGTAGTTCTTGACCGCGCCCTTCTGGACCAGGTGCATGCCGTTGACCAGCACGCCGCCGCTGGTGGCGGTCAGGATCAGCGTGTTCACGCTGGTGGAGTCGAAGGTGACGGCCGGGATGTCCAGGCGCAGGTCGTCGCCCTTCTTGGAGTAGCCCGTCACGCGCACGCGGAAGGTGCCCGAGTTGATCTGGGTGTAGCCGCTGCCCGAGCCGCCCTGCAGGTTGGACGTGAGGGGGGTGGCGGTGTCCAGCGAGTCGGCGCTGGGGGTCACGTAGACGTCCAGGGCGCCGGCGTCCGGTGCCAGGTTCAGCACGACCAGCTTGGCCTTGTTGGCCTCGGGGGCGGTCTGCGACTCTTCCAGCAGCGAGGTGCGGATGGCACCGGCGAAGCCGTAGGAGATGAAGGTGTAGTTGGTGCCGCCCAGCAGCGTCGGCGTGGTGGCCGAGATGCTGGTGCCCACGCTGCTTTCGAGCACGCGGGTGGCGGTGGCGTTGGTGTCGACACCACCGTACTCGCCGACGGTCGCGTAGGCGACCTTGCTGTTGATGGTCTTGTCGTTGACCGTCAGGTCGATCTGCGCATAGGACTGCGTTGCATTGAGCAGGCGGACCTGTGCAGAACTGCCGCTACCGCCACCACCACCGCAGGCGGTCAGGAAGGCCGTGGCCGACAGGCTCAGCGTCAGGACCAGTCGGGTGGCCCAGGGGGTGAATCGCATCGAGAACTCTCCGAAAAAACCAAACCGCCGGGCTGAATCCCCAGGTCGCGGACTCGCGATTAGAACTCAAGCTGAGGATGTCACGATGACCGCCATTTCGCAGCCGGTGAAGAACTGTTGCTGCGAAGGCCCGGGCGGGGTGAGGAGAACCCTCCAATTTGGGAGGGCCGCGGGTCGCTAGCATCGCCGGATGACCTACCGCCACCTCCTCGCGCCCCTGGACCTCGGCTTCACGACGCTGAAGAACCGCGTGCTCATGGGCAGCATGCACACCGGCCTGGAAGACGGCCGCAAGCATTTCGACCGCATGGCGGCCTACTTCGCCGAGCGCGCCCGGGGGGAGGTGGGCCTCATCGTGACCGGCGGCTTCGCGCCCAATATCGAGGGCTGGGCCAAGCCCTTCGCCGGCACGCTGGCCACCTCCGGCGCGGCGCGGCGCCACCGCGTCATCACCGACGCCGTGCATGCCGAGGGCGGCAAGATCGCGCTGCAGATCCTGCACACCGGCCGCTACGGCTACTCGCCGCTGTGCGTGGCGCCGTCGCGCATCCAGTCACCGATCACACCGTTCACGCCGCGCGAGCTGTCGGCGCGCGGCATCGAGCGGCAGATCCGCGCCTTCGTGCGCTGCGCCAAGCTGGCCCGCGAGGCCGGCTACGACGGCGTGGAGGTGATGGGCAGCGAGGGTTACTTCATCAACCAGTTCCTCGTCGAGCACACCAACCACCGCACGGACGACTGGGGCGGCTCCTACGAGAACCGCATGCGGCTGCCGCTGGAGATCCTGGCTCGCATCCGCGAGGCGGTGGGGCCGGACTTCATCGTCATCTACCGGCTCTCGATGCTCGACCTGATCCCGAACGGCAGCAGCTGGGACGAGGTGCTGGAGCTGGCCCGGCGCGTGTCGCGCGGCGGCGCAACCATCATCAACACCGGCATCGGCTGGCACGAGGCCCGCATCCCGACCATCGCCACCAGCGTGCCGCGTGCGGGCTTTGCCTGGGTGACGGCGAAGCTGCGGGCGCAGCTGCGCGCCGAGGGCATCACCACGCCGCTGATCACGAGCAACCGCATCAACACGCCGGAGGTCGCCGAGGGCGTGCTGGCCGACGGCAGCGCCGACATGGTGTCGATGGCCCGGCCCTTCCTGGCCGACCCGGACTTTGTGAAGAAGGCGCGCGAGGGGCGGGCGGACGAGATCAACACCTGCATCGCCTGCAACCAGGCCTGCCTGGACCACACCTTCGCGCAGAAGATTTCCAGCTGCCTCGTGAACCCGCGGGCGGCCTACGAGCAGGAGATCGTCGTGCGGCCGCTGGCGGCCACGGGCGCGGCGAAGAAGCGGGTGGCCGTCGTCGGCGCCGGGCCGGCCGGTCTGGCCGCGGCCACGACGCTGGCCGAGCGCGGGCATGCGGTGACGCTGTTCGACGCGGCCGGCGAGATCGGCGGGCAGTTCAACATGGCGCGCCGCATCCCGGGCAAGGAGGAGTTCAGCGAGACCCTGCGCTACTTCCGCCGCCGCATCGAGATCACCGGCGTCGACCTGCGCCTGAACACCCGCGTGGCGGCGGACGAGCTCAAAGCCTTCGACGAGGTGCTGCTGGCCACCGGCGTGAGCGCGCGCGACCCGAAGATCAAGGGCCAGGCCGAGGGCATGGCGCGCGGGCAGGTGCTGAGCTACATCGACGTGCTGCGCCACGACAAGCCGGTGGGCGCGCGCGTGGCCATCGTGGGCGCGGGCGGCATCGGCTTCGACATGGCGGAATACCTGCTGGAGGCGGGCCACTCCCTGACGCTGGACCCGGCTGCCTGGCGCCGCCACTGGGGCGTGGGCGACCCGGAGCGGGTGAGGGCGGGCCTGGCCCGGCCGGCGCCCGAGGCGCCCACGCGCCAGATCACGCTGCTGCAGCGCAAGGCCGGCAAGCCCGGCGCGGGCCTGGGCAAGACGACCGGCTGGATCCACCGCGCGGCGCTGAAGATGAAGAACGTCGACATGCTCGCCAGCGTGAACTACGAGCAGATCACGCCCGAGGGCCTGTGGGTGAGCTATGGCGAGAAGCGCTCGGGTGCCCAGCTCATCGAGGCCGACACCATCGTGCTGTGCGCCGGCCAGGAGCCGCTGCGCGAGCTGGAGGCGCCCTTGCGGGCGGCGGGGGTGAAGGTCCACCTGATCGGCGGCGCGAAGGAGGCGGGCGAGCTGGACGCCAAGCGCGCCATCCTGCAGGGCACGACGCTGGCCTGCCAGCTCTGAAGGCGCGGCGGCAGCCGGCTCAGTGCCGGGCCAGGGCCCAGAGCTGGTAGAGCGCGTCGTCGTCGTCCTCGACGATCTCCAGGCCCCGGGTCAGGTCGAAGCTGGAGTCGTACCAGCCGCAATCGACCTTGCGGTTGGCCGGCGGCTGCGGTGCACGCGGCGCTGCAGGCAGGCTGAACGATGCGAGGAAGGGGGCGTGGGGCTGGGTGCGAGCAGACATGGGGCCTCCTGAGGCGGTCGGCGCCATCCCCGGCGCCATGGCGTCAGCATCGCCGCCCACGGCCGCCCGGCCCATCGCCCTGAGGGCGGAGCGAAGGAGGAGACCCCCGCCGCCGCCCACCCCCTCTCCCCCGAAAGGCGGACAGAAAATAGACTCTGACCCCATTTTAAAAATGGGGTCAGAGTCTATTTCTTGAGCTCGCGCCGAGCGTCGGTGCCGATCCAGCGAGCGGATCGTTCTTGGCGCTCGCACAGGGTCTGCGCCAATGTGAGCGCAGGCTCACGCAGGGCCGGGCTGCGCTTGCCGATCTGCCGCAAAGCCCAGTTGACCGCCTTCTTGACGAAGTTGCGGTCGTCGCCCGCTGCGGCTTCGATGAGCGGCAGGCGGGCGAGGAAGTCCGCGTCGGGCCGGGTCTTCTGGTGCACCGCCGCCACCGCCAGCAGGGCGAAGCCGGCGCGCTTCTCGAACTCGGCCTCGCGCGCCGCCCAGCGCGGGATGGCGTCCCAGGCGAGCGGGCTCTTCACGAAGGCATTGACGCAAGCCTGGTCGCAGACGTCCCAGGCCCCCATGCCGGCCACCCAGTGGTCCATCTGCGCCAGCGTCAGCCGCGCGGGCTCGGCGACCATGCCGGCCAGCATCTGCGCATCGGGGATGCCGGTGTCCCACAGGGCCAGCGCGAGCGCCTGATCGCGGCCGAGCTCCCGGGCGAGGGCCCGCAGCGTCGGCACCGCCAGGCCCAGGCGCGAGGCGCCGGTCTGGCCGAAACGGGCCAGGGCGTCGAGTTGATCCGGTCGGGCGGCCTCCCGCAGGCGGCTGAGCGTCTCGTCCAGGCGAGGGCTGTCCATGGCTGGCGACTCTAGCGCCGGCCGGCGCGGCTGAGGGTCGGCCCCGGCCTCAGCTGAGCGGGCGGCGACGGCGCAGCCAGGCCGCCAGCAGGCCGCCACCGCCCAGGGCCAGCGCCGCGGTGCCGGGCTCGGGCACGGCCGTGACCGACACGTTGTCGATCAGCCCGCCCGCCATGTCGGACGCGCCGATGGCCGCGAAGCGCAGCACCGCGCTGCCGCTGTTGCCCAGGTCCACCAGGGCCGTGAAGCGCTGCCACTGCGGCACCGTGCCGCCGGCGGCCGTCTCCATGACCGTGCTCGCGAAGCTGCCGAGACTGACCGCGATCCCCTGCGTGCCCGCGCCCCAGCCGATGCGCGGCGTGTACCAGAAGCTCAGGTTGACCCAGCCCGTGGCGGAGATCGTCTGGCTCATGGCGCTGTTGTCGAAGGTGTCGAGCTCCACGAGCTGGTCGCCATCCTGGGCGATATTGCCTTCGAGGTGGTCCTGCACCTCGATATCCGGATCACCCGTCCAGCCGGTGATGTTGGGCACGATGACCCAGGTGCCAGGCTCGACAGCCGTCAGCTCGAAGCTGCCGTTGACCACGAGGTTGGGGCCCGCCGCAAAGGCGGCAGGCAGGGCCAGGGCAAGGGCGGCGGCGAGGGCGGTTTTCATGGCGTCGGGCAATCGGTGGGCCGGCCGAGTCTAGGGACAGCCCCGCCACCGCACCCTCCCTATGAATGCAGTCCGCACGAGCTCATGCGCGCAGTGCCACCGGGCCGCGTGCAATCCCGAGCAGAATCTCGCCACCGCCTTTTTCACGCTGCCCGCCCATGAAGCTGCTGCCCCTGTTCTCGTCGATCGCGCTCGCCCTGGCCCTGGCCAGCCCCACGCTGCACGCCAGCACCGGCCCGGGCGTGTCCTGGCAGGCCGCTGCGGCCGATGCCGACATCGAGCGCTATTTCGTGCAGGCCAAGACCGAGAAGAAGCCGGTGCTGCTGTACTGGGGCGCCAAGTGGTGCCCGCCCTGCAACCAGCTCAAGGCCACGCTCTTCAACCGCGCCGACTTCATCGAGCAGAGCAAGGCCTTCGTGGCCGTGGGCATCGATGGCGATGCACCCGGCGCGCAAAAGCTCGGCACGCGCTTCAAGGTGCGCGGCTACCCGACCCTCATCCTCTTCAGCCCCGCAGGCAACGAGATCACGCGCCTGCCGGGCGAGGCCGATGCCGCCCAGGTCATGAAGGTGCTGCAGCTCGGCCTGTCCAGCGGGCGGCCGGTCAAGGCCGTGCTGGCGGACGCCAAGGCCGGCAAGAAGCTCAATGCCAATGAATGGCGGCTGCTGGGCTTCTACGGCTGGGAGACGGACGAGCAGCAACTGCTGCCGGTGGCCGAACGCGCCGCCACGCTCGCGCAACTGGCCAAGGCAAGCGAAGGGGCCGACGCCGAGACCGCCACGCGCCTGTGGCTCAAGTCGGTGGGCGCCCTGGCCGAAGGCAAGACGGCCGACCCGGCTGGCCTGCCGCGCCTGCGCGCCGTGCTGGCCGACGCCGCACAGGCCCACGCGCAGATGGACGTGCTGACCAACGAGGCGGCGGACCTCGTCAAGGCCTTCGCGCCCCAGCCGGGCGAGGCGCGCAGCGCGCTCATCGCCGAGTTCGACACCACGCTCAAGCGCCTGAATGCCGACGCCAGCCTGTCCCGCGCCGACCGCCTGAACGCGCTGCAGGCCCGCGTCGAGCTGGCCCGGCTGAACGCGCCCAAGGACGAGCCCCATCCCCAGGGCCTGCCCGCCGCCCTGCTGGCCGAAGCGCGTGACCAGGCCACGCGCGCCAATCGCGAGATCACCGACGGCTACGAGCGCCAGGCGGTGGTGACCGGCGCCGCCTACCTGCTGGGCCGCGCCGGCCTCTGGAAGGACAGCGACGACCTGCTCAAGGCCGCGCTGGCGCGCAGCCACTCGCCCTACTACCTGATGAGCCAGCTCGGCGGCAATGCCAAGAAGCAGGGCAAGAAGCAGGACGCGCTGCGCTGGTACGAGGAGGCCTTCAACAAGAGCGAGGGCCCGGCCACCCGGCTGCAATGGGGCGCCACCTACTTCGGCGCGCTGATCGAGCTGTCGCCGGAAGACACGCCGCGCATCGAGAAGGCCGCGGCCCAGCTCTTCGCCGAAGCCGAGAAGGACCCCGGCGCCTTCTATGAGCGCAGCGAACGGTCGCTGAAGCGGGTGGCCAGCCTGCTGGCCAGCTGGGGCCAGTCGCCCGCCCAGCAGGCCGCGATGGGCCGGCTCAAGGTGCAGCTCGACGGTGTCTGCGGCAAGCTCGACGCGGGCGACACCAAGGCGCGCTCGGCCTGCGAAGGCCTGATGAAGACCAAGAAGGCCTGAGGCCGTGGTCGACGAGCTCAGCGGCCTGAGTGGAGGCGCGGCGGCGGTGGCCGCGTCCGCCGAAGCCGCCGGCCTGGCGGGCGGGCACGGCACGCACGCCGGGCACGCCAGGCATGGCCACGGCCACACCGGCGCCTGCCTGAACTGCCAGACGCCGCTCGCGCCCCAGGCGCGCTTTTGCAGCCACTGCGGCCAGGACACGGCCAACCACCCGCCCTCGCTGATGGAGTTCGTGCACGAGTTCGTCAGCCACTACATCGCGGTGGAAGGCACGCTCTGGAAGAGCCTCTGGGGCCTGATGGCCAAGCCCGGCTTCCTGACGCTGGAATACCTCGCCGGGCGCAAGCAGCGTTATGTGCTGCCCCTGCGCCTGTTGCTGACGCTGGGCCTGCTGTTCTTCCTGGCGCTGAAGTTCATGCCCAGCGGCGGCACGCAGGTCATCGGCATGGGCCAGGAGGACGAAGACGCCGTGGTGCAGGTGGCCGAAGCGGCCTCGGCGGCGGCCTCCGCCGCGTCCGCATCAGGCACGAAGTCGGGGTCCAAGGCGGCGCAGCAGATCGACAAGGCCGCGAAGCGCATCGCAGAGCGCCAGGGCGAACTGACGATCATCGACAAGCAGATCACCGAGCAGTTGCCCGAAGGCATGCAGGCGCGCGTCAAACGCGCAGAAGACCATTGGCGCGACGACCCCACAGGCTCCGTCCGGGCCATGGGCGCCACGATGCTGGGCCTGGCGCCCTACGCGGTGCTGTGCTCCCTGCCCTTCTTCGCCGGCCTGCTCAAGCTGCTGTTCTGGCGCCAGCCCTATGGCGCGCACTTCGTGTTCGCGATGCACCTGCACGCGGCCTGGTACGGCATGCTGCTGCTCGCGGTACTGCTGCCTTGGGGCGCCGTGGCCGTCGCGGCCTGGGCGTGGTCCAACATCTACCCGGTCGTCGCGCTCAAGCGCGTGCACGCCGCGAGCTGGTGGACGACGCTGCTTCGCGCCGCCCTGCTGGCCATGCTGCACTGGCTGATCATCGGCCTGGGGCTGCTCGTGCTGGTGCTGCTCGGCGCCTTGGCGAGCGCCTGAGGACCGGGCCCCGGCGCCGCTTCATCCCCCCGCCTGGGGACGGCCTTGGCGCCACGGCAGGACAGCGTGGCGCACGCCGGGGCTGGAAACGAAGATCATGCGACAGACCGGCGGGCGCCCTCTGCCCAGCGCGCCCGCACGCCCGACCCCGGCACCAGGACTGCAGCATGGCCAAGTTCACCGTCAATGTCCCCGTCGATACCGCCTCACCCACCGTCGTGGTCGAAGCCAACCCGGCCGCGCCCCTGGCGGCGGGGCGCCATCGGTTCAGCCTCGTGGTGATCGACGACTCGGGCAACGAGAGCGCACCCGACACGGTCGATGTCATCGTGGCCGACCGCGAGCGGCCCACCGCCGTGCTGCAGGGGCCCGACATTGCGTCGGTCGGCAAGGAGTTCACGCTGAACGGCGCCCGGTCCTTCGACGCCGGCGGCGGCACGATCAAGGTCTGGCGCTTCACCTACCTCGGACCGAACCTCCGCTGACGCGCATGCCGGTCCTGCAGCCTCACCGGCCGCTGCTGAGCACCACGCCCCGGCTGGTGGTGAGCAACCGCCTGCCACCGGGTCAGCATCGTTTTGAACTGGTGGTGGTGGACGAGCACGGCCGCGTGAGCGCGCCGGACGTCTGGGTGGTGACGGTGCAGCCCGCGCGGCCCGGCTGACGGCCGGGCCTGCTCAGCCCAGGTCAGCCCACCCAGCCGGCTCGCGCCGCAGGTCGGCATCCACGTCCATCAGCACACTGGCCAGCTCCAGGCTGCGCCACAGGCCTTCGGGCATGGCCAGGATGGCCTCCGGCGTGCGCGCCTGGCTGACCCAGGCACCGATCTCGGCATGCTGCTCGGGTGTGAGCAGGCAGCGATCGCGCATTTCATCGAGCGTCTGCATGCGGGGCCCCTTCAGGGTTTGCGGCGCGGCGCGGCCTTGGCGGCCGGCGGCGGAGCCTTGGGCGCATCGCCCAGCACAGTCTTGAGCGGGCAGACCTTGAAGGCCGGGCACCGGGCGCAGCCGGCGGCAAGGGCGATGGGACACAGGGTCATGGCAAGCGCCTCGGCAGTCAGGTCGGCGCAGCATACGCCGCCGTTCATGCGCTGTCAGGCGCCATTCAACGCGCCAGGTCGCCAGCCATCCGTCGACGCCCAAAACACAGCGCGCCTGCCCGGATACTCGCGCCCATTCGATTCCTGGAGGCCTGTCATGCCCTTCCCTGCCCGGCGCGCCCTTGCGCTCGCCGCCCTGGCGCTCAGCGCACCGCTGGCGCATGCCAATGCAGCGCTCAAGCCCTGCCGCGTCGCCGGCATCGCCACCGAACTGAAATGCGGCAGCCTGCAGCGGCCGCTCGACCCCGCCCGCCCCGACGGCCCAAAGATCGACGTGCATTACGTCGTCGTGCCGGCCCTGGCGCGCAACAAGCAGCCCGATGCGGTGCTGCTGCTGGCCGGCGGCCCTGGCCAGAGCGCCACGCGGCTGGCGTCGCGCGCACTGCCGCGGCTGTCGCGGCTGAACAACCGCCGCGACCTCGTTTTCGTGGACCAGCGCGGCACCGGCCAGTCCGCGCCGCTGGAGTGCCCCGATGACAGTGCGCTGCCCGTCACCGAGCAGCTCGACCCGGCCGCGCAGCTGCGCCGCCTCGACGCCTGCCGCGCCGGCCTGGAGAAGCTGCCCTACGGCCAGGACGGTGGTCTGCGCTTCTTCACGACGACGATCGCGATGCAGGACATGGACGCCGTGCGCGAGCAGCTCGGCGTGCCGCAGTGGAACCTAGTCGGCGCCAGCTACGGCACACGGGCGGCGCTCGAGTACCTGCGCCTGTTCCCGACCAAGGTGCGCCGCACGGTCATCGACGGCATCGCCCCGCCCGACATGATCCTGCCCGCCAGCTTCTCGACCGACGGCCAGGCCGCGCTGGACCTGCTCTTCCAGGCCCACGCCACCAGCCACCCCAGGCTGAAGGCCGACTGGCAGCAGCTGCTGGCATCCCTGCCCCGCCAGGTCACCGTGCTGCAGCCGCTGACGGGCGTGCCAGAGCGCTTCACGGTCGACCGTGAGCTGCTGATGCGCGCCGTGCGCATGCCGCTGTACCAGCCCTCGCTGGCCTCGGCCCTGCCGGCAGCCATCGAGGCCGCGGCGCGCGAGGGCAACTTCGCCGGCCTCTTCGGCTTGACCACGGCATTCGGCGGCGGCGCCGCGCTGCGCCTGGCCATGGGCATGCATTACGCCGTCGTCTGCGCCGAAGACGTGCCCAAGCTCCCCGAGGCCAAGGACGCCCCCGGCGCTGACTTCCGCACCGCGCAGGCCGAGCAGTACGCCCAGGTGTGCAAGACCTGGCCCCGCGGCGCGGTCGATCCCGCCTTCTACCAGGTGCCTCCCGCGCCCAGCCCCGTGCTGCTGCTCAGCGGCGGCGCCGACCCCGCCACGCCGCCGCGCCACGGTGAGCGCATCGCCAAGGCCCTGGGCCAGGCGCAGCCGGCCCGCGTGCAGCACATCGTCGTGCCCGAGGCCGGCCACGGCGTGATGCCGGTGGGCTGCATGCGCGACCTCATCTTCCGCTTCATCGACGCCAAGGACGACAGCGCCGCCCTGCCGCAGGACGCGGCCTGTGCCACGCGCATCCCGCGGCCCGTTCCCTTCCAGCCCGTCCAGGCCCGCACGCCGGAGGCCACGAAATGATCGACATCCAGGACGTCCACAAGCAGTTCACCGCCCAGACCGGGGGCAGCCTCTTCAAGCGCGGCACCAAGCGCATCGTGCATGCCGTGCAGGGCGTGACGGTGCAGGCCGGCAACGGCCGCATCACCGGCCTGCTCGGCGCCAACGGCGCGGGCAAGACCACCACGCTGCGCATGCTCGCCGGCCTCTTCCCGCCGGACGCAGGCCAGATCAGCGTCGACGGCATCGCCGTGAAGGACGCGCCGCTCCAGGCCATCGCCCGCATGGGCATCCTCGGCGACGCCCACGGCCTGTACCCGCGCCTGTCGGCGCGCGAGAACATCGTCTACTTCGGCCGCCTGCAGGGCATGGCGCCTGAGGCCGCGAATGCGCGCGCCGAAGAGCTCGCCCGGCTGCTGGAGATGCAGGCCATCCTCGACCGCCGCGCCGAAGGCTTCAGCCAGGGTGAGCGCATGAAGACGGCCCTCGCCCGCGCCCTGGTGCACGACCCCGCCAACATCGTGCTCGACGAGCCCACCAACGGCCTGGACGTGCTGGCCACCCGCGCGCTGCGCGAGGCGCTGCGCTGGCTCAAGAGCCCGGAGGGCGGGGCCAAGTGCATCGTCTTCTCGACCCACATCATGCAGGAGGTGGAGCAGCTCTGCGACGAGGTGGTCGTCGTCTCCAAGGGCCGCAGCGTGGCCCGCGGCAGCGTGCCCGCGCTGCTGGAACAAGCCGGCGAATCCCGCTTCGAGGACGCCTTCGTGAAGCTCGCATTCCCCGAAGAGGTGGCGGCATGAAACAAGCGCTGATCGTTTTCTCCAAGGAGCTGTCCGACGCCCTGCGCGACCGCCGCACGCTGCTGCGCCTGCTGGTGCCGGCGCTGCTGATGGGCCCCTTGCTGCTGATGGCGCTGTCGGGCCTGATCGCGTCGCTGGAGGCCCGCGCCGACAAGCGCGAGGTGATGGCCGTGGGCATCGACACCGCGCCCACGCTGAAGAACTTCATCGAACGCCAGACCTACACGCTCAAACCGGCCCCCGCCGACTACGAGGCCCAACTGCGCGCCACCCAGCTGCTGGAACCGGTGCTCGTGGTGCCGGCCGACTTCGAGGCCAAGCTGCGCACCGGCGAGGCGCCGGTCGTGGAGATCGTGACCGACAGCGCCAACCAGCGCGCCAGCGCCGGCGTCGGCCCGATCCGCAGCCTGCTCTTCGGCTTCAACCGCGAACGGGCCTCGCTCAACCTCGCGATGCGCGGCGTGTCGACGGAACTGCTGGAGCCCGTGGACCTGGAAGAGCGCGACCTCGCCAGCGCCCAGGCGCGTGCGGCGCTGCTGACCGGCATCATCCCGATGTTCATCATCATGGCGGTGCTCTACGGCGCCCTCACCGCCGCGCTGGACAGCACGGCCGGCGAGCGCGAACGCGGGTCGCTGGAGCCGCTGCTGATGAACCCGGCGCCGCATGGCGCGCTGGTGGCCGGCAAATGGGGCGCGGTGGCGCTGCTGAGCATGGCCGTGGCGCTGCTGTCCAGCATGAGCTTCGTGCCCGCGCAGTGGCTGCTCAAGAGCGATGTGCTGCAGGCCCAGTTCAGCTTCGGCGGGCCCGAGGTGCTGGCCTTCTGGCTGCTGCAGATCCCGCTCGCGGCCGGCCTCTCGGCACTGCTGATGGCCATGGCCATCCGCTCCAAGACCTTCAAGGAGGCGCAGGCCGGCAGCACCCTCGTCATCACCGCCATCACCTTGATGCCGATGATCAGCCTGTTCAACCCGGGCGGTGAGGCGGCCTGGTACTACTGGGTGCCGGGGCTGGCGCAGAACACGCTGATGATCGCCGTTCTCAAGGGCGAGGCGCTGCGCTGGGGCCAGGTCTTGCCCGGTGTCATCGTGGGCTTCGCGCTGGCAGCGGTGGCCCTGGCCTACGTGGCCCGGTCGATGCGGGCGGCGGTGGCGCGCTAAGCTGCGCGCCGATGAAACCCGTCACCCTGTCCCTGATGGGCGGGCTGCTGCTGGCCGGCTGCGCCAGCTTCGAGCCCGCCACGCCCGCCGACTACACCGGCCCCACCGCCAATGTGGCCGACCAGGCCGTGGCGGTGAGCGGCCAGCTGCTGCACATCTTCGAGATGACGGCGGTGGACGGCCGGCGCCTGTCGAGCACCAGCATGGCCACCGTCGGCGCCAACCAGGGCCGTGGCCTGGCCATCGCCGCCGTGCCGGCCCTGACGAACGAACTCCCCTTGCAAGCGGCACGCGTTCGCCTGCAGGCCGCCACGCAACACGCCGCGCCCATCCTGGCCCTGACCCAGCCGAGCTGCCGCGCGCAGGGCGACGTGGACTTCAGGCCCGAGGCCGGCAAGGCCTACCGCGTGACCGGCCGCATCGCGGCCGACGCCTGCGAAGCCTGGATCGAGGACCTGGCCACCCGGCAGGCCGTGACGGCCAAGGTCAGCGGCAAGGGCACGGGCGCCTGAAGCGCTAACGCGGCGCGAGCCGCCGCACCGCGGCCGCCAGCAAGGCGCGCGAGTACCAGCGGTGAAAGCCGATCAACGCATGAAAGCCCAGACCGAAGCTGGGCTCGCCGCCGGGGCTGCGGCGGCGCGGGATGAGGGCGGAGCCGAACCACAGCAGCGTGCTGCCATCGGCCTGCGCCTCGGCCTGGAACCAGGAGCGCGTGACGCCGCTGTCCTCGTGCATCAGCAGCTCGCTGGCCGTGCGCGCCTCGACCGCCCACACGGCGATGCGCTCGCCCTCGCCCCGGGCCACCGCGCGCGCCATCGCGTCGCTGGACGGCTTGCCCAGCAGGGACAGCAGCGCACGCTCGGCCTTGAACAGGCGCGTCGTGTAGAAGGCTTCGACGAAATCGGCCAAGGGCACAGACACGGGCCCTGACAGCCGCACGGCGTAGGCATCGGCATAAGCACCGCGCGCCTGGGCCAGACGTGCGAGCAGCGAGCCCGGGGGCACAGCCGCTGCTTCGACGGCGCCGCGCGCTCGCCTCATGCGATCACCGCGATAGCCGGGTTTGATTGGCATTCCCAGATGAGAATCATTAGCATTTGTCTATTCTCTGAACGAACCCGATAGGCATCCACATGGCCAAGACCCTCAGCTTCGGCGTCCTGCACCTCGGCACGTCCTTCAGCGTGACCTATGCGCTGACCGGCAGCGTGGCGGTGGCGGGTGCGGTGACCTTCATCGAGCCGGTGGCCAACACCGTGCTGCACTACTTCTTCGACAAGTACTGGGACCATCCGCGCGCCCAAGGCTGGCGCGCCCGGTTCGCGGCCCGGCGGGGCGAGGCCGGGCCGGCGCTCAGTCGGGCCTGACCTTGGCGCGCTGGATGACCGGCTTCCAGCGCTGCTGCTCCTGGGCGATGAAAGCGGCGAACTGGGCGGGCGTGTTGCCCACGGCCTCGGCCGAGTCGGCGCCCAGGCGCTCCTTGGCGCCGGTGGAGCGGATGGCCTTGGCGGCCTCGGTGGCGAGCTTGTCGACCGACGCGGCCGCCATCGTGGCGGGCGCCAGCAGCCCGTACCACTGCGTCATCTCGAAGCCCGGGAAGCCCTGCTCCGCCACGGTGGGCACATCGGGCAGCTGGGGCAGGCGCTCCTTCGAGCCCGTGGCCAGGCAGCGCAGCTTGCCGGCCTTGATGAACTGCAGCACGGCCGGTGCGCCGACTGCGGCGGCCTGCAGGCGGCCGGCGAGCAGGTCGGTGAGCTGCGGGCCGGTGCCACGGTAGGGCACGTGCAGGATGAAGAGGTTGGCGGCCATCTTCAGGTATTCCATCGCGAGGTGGCCCGCGCTGCCGTTGCCGGCCGATCCATAGTTGAGCTGGCCCGGCCGCTTGGCGGCATAGGCGACGAACTCCTGCAGCGTCTTGGCCGGCACGTCGGGGTGCACCACGTAGAGGCTGGGCACCTTGGCCAGCAACGTGACCGGGCGGAAGTCCTTCACCGGGTCGTAGGGCAGCTTGTCGAAGATGTAGGGGTTCACGGCCAGCGTACCGATGTGGCCGAGCACCAGGGTGTGCTGATCATCCGCCCGGGCCACCTCGGCCATGGCGACGTTGCCGGCGCCGCCGGGCTTGTTCTCGACATACATCGTCTGGCCGAGCGACTTGGTCAGCTCGGCGGCCACCGTGCGCGCGACGATCTCGCTGCTGCCGCCCGGCGCGAAGGGCACGAGCAGGCGGATGGTGCGCTGGGGCCAGGCGGTGTCGGCCAGGCTCGGCAGGGCCAGGCCTGCCGAAGACAACAACAGGGTACGTCGAAGCAGCTGCGGCATGGCGGGCGGCGGTGGGAGTGGTGACGGCCCAGTCTAGTCCGGGGCCGTCTCGCGTTCCATCCAGCCAAGCCAGCGCAGGGCCTGTTCGCGGCTCTCGCCACACATCAGCTCGCTCGGCTGCAGCGAGCCGCAAACGGCGGGCCGCTCGGGGCGGCCGAAGATCTTGCAGCGGTCCTCGTCATCGAGCTGCACGCAGCGCACGCCCGCCGGCTTGCCGCTCGGGTGGCCGGGGATGGGCGAGCTGATGGAGGGGGCGATGCAGCAGGCGGCGCAGCGGGGGCGGCAATCCATGGCCGGATTGTCCGCCCGGCGCCCGCCCGGTTCAGCCCTTCATCGGGCAGGTGTTGAAGCCCAGCACCGAGTACAGCGGGCAGCTGCTCATCAGGCCGGTGGCCAGCGGCACGAGGCCGACCCAGCCCCAGACGCCGATGACGCCGGTCAGCGTGAGGGCCAGCAGCACGAGGCCGGCGAGGATGCGGGCGATGCGGTCGAAACCGCCGACATTGGTCTTGAACATCAGGCTCTCCTTCAGAGGGGGTGATGTCATCTTCGACAGGGCCACAGCAACTGTCGGTGACCGCGGTCACACAGGGCTTGACCCAGCGCAAATCTGCTGCAGCGCGGCGGCGTCGGCCACCTCGATGCGCTCGCGCCCCAGCACCACCCAGCCATCGCGCTCGAAGCGGCGCAGCAGGCGGCTGACGATCTCGCGCACGGTGCCGAGTTCGTCAGCCAGCTGCTGGTGCGTGGCCACCAGGCGCGGGCCGCGGGCGCAGAGCAGCGCGGCGAGCCGCTGGTCCAGGCGCTGGAAGGCGACCGCCTCGACGAGGGCCATCAGGTCGGCCAGGCGCTCGGCCATCAGGCCCATGACATAACGGCGCAGTACCGCGTCACTTTCGCAGACGGCTTCGAAGTCCGCCGGGCTGATGAGGCGCAGGGCCGTCTCGGTGCGCGCCTCGCCGGTGGCGGTGGCGGCGCGGTGCGCGAACAGGCAGGTGGCCGACACCACGCAGACCTCGCCCGGCTCGACGCGGTAGAGCTCCAGCTGGCGGCCGTCGGGGGCGGTGAGCGAGACGCGCACGCTGCCTTCGTCCACCAGCGGGAAACCCGGGAAGGGCTGGCCGGCATCGAACAGCCGGGTGCCGGCGGGCACGCGCAGGGGGCGGGCGCGAGCAGCCAACTCGGCCAGCGGCGCCAGGATGGGGTCGGGCGAAATCGGCATGGCCGGATTGCATCATGGCTGCGCAGCACCGGCGCGCTGTGCCTGGCGTTGCTTTGGCCAAAGCTGTCTTTTTATACAGTACCATGCACCCACCGACGACACCTCGTTCGACCGGCTCCGGCACCCCATGTTCTCAAGCCACGACCCCGTCACCGACCCGGCCCTGCTGCAAGCGCATTTCGCCGTGGCGCCGCCGGCCGCGGCCGCGCCGCCGCCCGGCGTCGAGCCCGAGGCCTGGCAGCCCTGCCTGCTGCGCATCGAGCCTGCGCAGACCGGCCTGCTGGGTGAAGCGCGCTGGGCCTTGCACGGCCTGCTGCCCCGCGGGGCCGCGGACCTGGGCGTCGCGCAAGGCAACACCCACTGCCGGGTCGAGGCCATGAAGTCGGCCCCGGCCTTCCGCGAGAGCTGGTGGGCGGGGCGGCGCTGCCTGGTCCCGGCCTGGCACCTCAGCACCTGGCGCCAGGACGGCGGCGGGCTGCGGCCCTGGCATGTGGAGAGCACCGAGCCCGAGCCGCTGGCGCTGGCCGGCCTGTGGAACCTCTGGGAGGGTGGCGGGGAGTCGGTGCTGTCGTTCACGCTGCTGACCCTGCCCGCCGCCGGGCATGCGCTGTTCGGCGGGCCCGGCGCACCAGCAGACGACGCCCGCATGCCGGCCATCCTGCCGCGCAGCGCCCACCTCGCCTGGCTGTACGGCAGCCTGAACGAGGCGGCGGCGCTGTTGCGCCCCTGCCCGGCCACGGCCCTGACAGCCACCCCGCAGGCCCTGCCCCACCCGGCGCCGCGCGAACCGGCCAGCTGGGCCGCCGTGCCCGACATGTTCGCGCCCGAGTGGCTGGCCCTGGCCGCCACCCAACCCGCGCCCCGGCGCAGCCGCCTGCCGCGCGCCCCGCAGCGCCCGCAGCCAAGTTCGCCGGGGCCGACCACCGCCGATCTCTTCTGAACACGGGCCCTGCGGCCCACCAGCGCAGTTGCCTGGCGTCTTCTGGACGACCTGGCGTGGGGCCCGACGGATGACACCGCCGGGCCCTCTTTTTCTGCGCGCCGGCGGGGCCGCAGCGCCGAGAAATCTGTGGGGTGACTTATCCACAGCCCCTTCGTAAAATTCGGGGTTTGCCCGGGCGCCCTGCCGCGGGCGGCTGTTCTTTCAGGACCGAGATGCTCTACCCCAAGGAATTCGATGTCATCGTCGTCGGCGGCGGCCATGCCGGCACCGAGGCGGCGCTGGCCGCTGCGCGGATGGGCGCGCAGACGCTGCTGCTGACCCACAACATCGAAACCCTGGGCCAGATGAGCTGCAACCCCAGCATCGGCGGCATCGGCAAGGGCCACCTCGTGAAGGAGGTCGACGCCCTGGGCGGCGCGATGGCGCTGGCCACCGACGAAGGCGGCATCCAGTTCCGCATCCTGAACGGCTCCAAGGGCCCGGCCGTGCGCGCCACCCGCGCCCAGGCCGATCGCATCCTCTACAAGGCCGCCATCCGCCGCCGCCTGGAGAACCAACCCAACCTGATGCTCTTCCAGCAGGCCGTGGACGACCTGATGGTGGAAGGCGACCGCGTGGTGGGCGCCGTCACGCAGGCGGGCATCCGCTTCCGTGCCCGCGCCGTCGTGCTGACGGCCGGCACCTTCCTGGACGGCCGCATCCACGTCGGCCTGGAGAACTACAGCGCCGGCCGCGCGGGCGATCCGCCAGCCGTCTCTCTGTCGGCGCGCCTGAAGGAACTCAAGCTGCCGCAGGGGCGCCTGAAGACCGGCACGCCACCGCGCATCGACGGCCGCACCATCGACTTCTCCAAGTGCGAGGCCCAGCCCGGCGACCTGGATCCGGTGCCGGTGTTCAGCTTCATGGGCCACACCGCCATGCACCCGCAGCAGGTGCCCTGCTGGATCACCCACACCAATGCCCGCACGCACGAGATCATCCGCAGCGGTTTCGACCGCAGCCCGATGTTCACCGGCGTCATCGAAGGCGTGGGCCCGCGCTACTGCCCGAGCATCGAGGACAAGGTCAACCGCTTCGCCGACAAGGACTCGCACCAGATCTTCCTGGAGCCCGAGGGCCTGACGACGCACGAGTTCTACCCCAACGGCATCTCCACCTCCCTGCCCTTCGACATCCAGCTCGCCGCCGTGCGCAGCATCCCGGGCCTGGAGAACGCCGACATCATTCGCCCCGGCTACGCCATCGAATACGACTACTTCGACCCGCGCGGGCTCAAGGCCTCCTTCGAGACCAAGGTCATCCAGGGCCTGTTCTTCGCCGGCCAGATCAACGGCACGACCGGCTACGAGGAAGCCGCGGCCCAGGGCCTGTTCGCCGGCCTGAACGCAGCGCTGCAGGTGCGGGGCGACGGCCCGTGGACGCCGGCGCGCGACGAGGCCTACCTGGGTGTGCTGGTGGACGACCTCATCACCAAGGGCGTCACCGAGCCCTACCGCATGTTCACGAGCCGCGCCGAGTTCCGCCTGCAGCTGCGCGAGGACAACGCCGACGCGCGCCTGACCGAGGTCGGCCGCCAGCTCGGCCTGGTGGATGACGAGCGCTGGGCCGCCTTCAACCGCAAGCGCGACGCTGTTTCACGTGAAACCGAGAAGCTCAAGAGCACCTGGGTGCACCCCGGCATCCTGCCGGCGGCCGACGCCGAGCGGCTGGTGGGCAAGGCGCTGGAGCGCGAATACAACCTGGCCGACCTGCTGCGCCGCCCGGGCGTGAGCTTCGACACCGTGGCGGAAGTGGCCGCCATCGCCAAGCCAGGCTCGGGTGTTTCACGTGAAACGCTGGCCACCGAACTCGGCGCCGAGCTGGCCAACCTCGTGGCCGAGCAGGTGGAGATCAGCGTCAAGTACGCCGGCTACATCAACAAGCAGGTCGACGATGTCGCCCGTGCCGCGCACTTCGAGCACCTGAAGTTGCCGGAAGACCTGGACTACAGCCTCGTCCACGCCCTTTCCTTCGAGGCGCGTCAAAAGCTCAACACCCACAGGCCCGAGACCCTGGGCCAGGCCTCGCGCATCTCCGGCATCACGCCGGCCGCGATCTCGCTGCTGCTCGTGCACCTGAAGAAGGGCAAGTTCAAGGGCTTCACCGAGGCAGAAGCGGCATGAGGGACACCCTGGAAGCTGCCGCCCGGCAACTCGGCCTCGAACTCTCCGCCACCCAAGTCGACCAGCTGCTGGCCTACCTCGCCCTGCTGCAGAAGTGGAACAAGGTCTACAACCTGACCGCCGTTCGGGACCCGGCGCAGATGCTGAGCCACCACCTGGTGGACAGCCTCTCGGCGATCCCGCCCCTGCTGCGGCATGGCGCGCCTGCCCGGTTGATGGACGTCGGCGCCGGCGGCGGGCTGCCCGGCGTGGTCATCGCCATCTGCTGCCCCGGCACCGACGTGACCTGCGTGGACGCCGTGGCCAAGAAAGCCACCTTCATCCAGCAGGTCGCCGCTGAACTCAAGCTGGCCAATCTGCACGGCGTGCACAGCCGCGTCGAGCAGCTGGCGACGGAGCCCTTCGGCGTGATCACCTCCCGCGCCTTCGCGTCGCTGCTGGACTTCACGACGCTCACCCGCCAGCACCTCGCGCCCGGCGCCGTCTGGCTCGCCATGAAGGGCCAGCACCCCAGCGATGAAATCGCCGCCCTGCCGGCGGACGTGGACGTGTTTCACGTGGAACCACTCAGCGTGCCGGGGCTGGATGCCCAACGCTGCATCATCTGGATGCGCCCGCGCTGAGCGCGCCTGGCGATGACTTCGCGGGTCGCGCCCGAGGGCCGGCCCGCCTTCTGACCGGTAGGATGCCGGCTGTTCCCGGAACCCCTGCCATGGCCAAGATTTTCTGCATCGCCAACCAGAAGGGTGGCGTCGGCAAGACCACCACCACCGTCAACCTGGCCGCCGGCCTGGCCCAGATCGGCCAGCGCGTGCTCGTCATTGACCTGGACCCGCAGGGCAATGCCACCATGGGCTCGGGCATCGACAAGCGCAAGCTGGAGACGACGGTCTACGACGTGCTGCTGGAGTCGGCCTCCATCGCCGAGGCCAAGGCCCGCGCCGAGAAAGCCGGCTACGACGTGCTGGGCGCCAACCGCGAGCTGGCCGGCGCCGAGGTGGACCTCGTGGCCCTGGAGCGCCGCGAGGCGCGGCTCAAGGCCGCCCTGGCCGAGGTCGGCACCGACTACGACTTCATCCTCATCGACTGCCCGCCGTCGCTGTCCATGCTGACGCTCAACGGCCTGTGCAGCGCGCACGGCGTCATCGTGCCGATGCAGTGCGAGTACTTCGCGCTCGAGGGCCTGACGGACCTCGTCAACACCATCAAGCAGATCCACGCCAACCTGAACCCCGACCTGCAGATCATCGGCCTGCTGCGCGTCATGTTCGACCCGCGCATCACGCTGCAACAGCAGGTCAGCGACCAGCTCAAGGCGCACTTCGGCAACAAGGTCTTCGACACCGTCATCCCGCGCAATGTGCGCCTGGCCGAGGCGCCCAGCTACGGGCTGCCCGGTGTGGTGTTCGACCCGGCCTCCAAGGGCGCGCAGGCGTTTGTCGAGTTCGCCAAGGAAATGGTCAAGCGCATCGAGACGATGCGCTAGCCGCCACAGGCATGCATGCGAGTCTCACCACGGCAGGCAACGTCACGACGCAAGTGCTGGCCGGCGCCGCGGCAGCAGTCGCGCTGTTGGCCTTGAATCCAGTCCGCGCCGAAGTCTGCCTGCTGACTGCGGCACTCGGTGCACTGGCTGGATGGCTTCAATCGCGAGCCATCCGCAGATCAGCACAGGGCTTTCGGTCAGCGTCATCACAGGCGGCAGTTCGAGGCCTGCTTAAGGCATCGCTTCAGGGTCAATGGTCCATCGGGCTCGCCTGGCTGAACGGGCTGCTCGTCATGGCCCTGCTCGTGGCCGGGGCCATCAACTTCGACTGCGCCATTGCAGCGTACGCAGCGTTCCTGCTTTCGCGTGAAATGAGTTGCCTCCCCGCGATACGCGCCCTGAATGCGGAGGCAAGGTGACGAAGTCCAGCGCACTTCTTCGCCCCATGACCGCGGCTGACGCGGACCGCGTCGCCGCCCTGCATGTCACCAGCTGGCGCAGCGCCTACCGTGGCGTGTTCACCGACCACTACCTGGACCATGAAGCCGAGGCCGAACGCCGCGAAGCCTGGCGCGCACGGCTCAATGCTGACACCCCCGGCGCCGACTGGGGCCTCGTGGCCGAAGACACCGCCGGCCGCCTGCTCGGCTTCGCCTGGGTCATGCCCGACCACGACCCCAGCTGGGGCGACTACATCGACAACCTGCACGTCGCCCCCGACCTCAAGGGCGGCGGTATCGGCCGGCGCCTGATGCAGGGCGTGGCCGAGCGGCTGCAGCGCGACGGCTCCACGCGCCCGCTCTACCTCTGGGTGCTGGACGTCAACACGGCCGCCCGCGCCTTCTACGAACGGCTCGGTGCCGAAGTGACCGACCCACGCCTGAGCGACCCGCTGGCTGGCCAGCAGCACCCGGTCTGGCGCTGCGTGTGGCACGAGCCCGCCCGCCTCCTCGACCATGCCTGACCACGCCACCACGCCGCTCGCCTTGCGCGCCGAGATCGCCGGCCTGGACGCCTCGGCCCCACCCCAGCAGACCGACATCGACGGCTGGCTGATCCGCCTGTCGCCGGGCAAGGCCAAGCGCTCGCGCTGCATCAATGCGCTGCGCGAAGGCACGCTGCCGCTGGACGAGCTGCTCGCCCGCTGCCAGCGCGCCTATGACGCCGCCGGCCTGCCGCTGGCCGTGCGCGTGACGCCCTGGAGCCAGCCCGCAGACCTGGATGCGCGCCTGGCCGCCAAGGGCTGGGGAGCGTTTGACGCGGCCGATGTGATGGTGCTGGACACCCTCACGCCCGACCCCGCCCCGGCCGCGCTCCAGGCCCTGGACGCCCCCGCCTACGCCGCCCTCGTCGGCGCCCTGCGCGGCTCGTCGGCCACGGCCATCGCCGCGCATGCCGAGCGCATCGCCGGCGCGCCGGTGCGCTACCAGGGCTTCGCGCTGAACGACGCCGCCGGGCAGCTGCTCGCCTGCGGGCAGATGGTGGTGGACGGCGACCTCGTCGGCCTCTACGACATCGCCTCGGCCCTGCCACGCCAGGGCCATGGCGAGCGCCTGTGCCGGGCGCTGCTGGCCCTCGCCCATGCCCAGGGAGCGCGCCAGGCCTATCTGCAGGTCGGCAGCGACAACGCCGTGGCCCAGCGCCTGTACGCGCGGCTGGGCTTCGTCTTCGCCTACCGCTACCACTACCGCAGCCCCGAGGCGGTGCTGACATGAGCTTGCGCCACCTGAGCCCCGCCGACCTCGCCGCCTTCCAGGCCTACCGGCACGACCCCGAGGTGGGCCGCTGGCAGGGTTGGCAGCCGCAGAGTGACGCCCAGGCCCTGGCCTTTCTGAACGAGATGGCCACAGGCCCGATGTTCGCGCCCGGCAGCTGGACGCAGCTCGGCATCGCCGACGACCTGACGGGCCAACTGATCGGCGACCTCGGCGTGCACATCAGCGAAGACGGGCTGGAGGCCGAGTTCGGTTTCAGCCTCGCGCGCGCGGCCCAGGGCCGAGGGCTGGCCAGCGCCGCCGTGCGCGAGGCCGTGCAGTGGGTGTTCGAGCGGACGCGCGTGCAGCGCATCCACGCCCAGACCGACAGCCGCAACCTCGCCTGCATCCGACTGCTGGAGCGTCTGGGCGCCACGCGGCTGGCCACGCTCGCGACCGAGTTCCGCGGTGAGCCCTGCGTCGAGTTCCGCTACGAACTGGCCTGCCGGCAGGCTCCGAGCGCCTGACACCCCCCGGGCAAGCGCGATGGCCGCAGCCCTCGCCGCAGCCCTCGCCGCAGCGCATGATCGCCGCATGTGGCCGCCCGCCTCCTTCCGCACGACCCGCGCATCCCTTCGCGGGTGCGCCCGCGTCGCCGCGGCGTGCATCGGCTTGGGCGGCGCCCTGGGCAGTCAGGCCGCGCCAGTGGACAACGAGCCCATCCGCCTGTGCGGCACCGCCGCCCAGCAGGTGCCGGCGGCCAGCTGGCAGGCGGCCGAGTTGCGGCCGGTCGAGCCGGACCTGAGCCGCGACGCCTTCCTCGCCGCCCTCGTCTCTCAGGTCAGTCGGGTGCCCGTGAGCGTGGTCTACATGGCGAGCTGGCGCTGCCTGCAGGAGGCCGCGGCCGGGCGGCTGGACGGTGTCCTGGCGATCAGCCCCCTGCCGCAACGGCTCGCGTCGCTCAGCTTCCCGCACCGGGATGGGCAGCTGGACCGGGAGCGGCGCATCAGCACCTTCGCCTACCACTGGTACGTCCGTCGGGATGAAGGCTGGCAGTACGGCCCGGCCCGCAAGCTCACCGGCCCGCGGCAGCCCACGGTCGGTGTCGTCACCGGCTATTCCGTCACGACGCTGCTGGAAGCGGACGGCTATCGCGTCGAACCCGTGGCCGGTGGGACGCTCACAGCGCTGCGCCAGGTGGCGCGCTCCCGGCTGGACGTGGCCATGCTGATCGATACCGAGGCCGTGCTGGCGCTCGACAAGGAAGCCGAGCTCGCGCAGCGGCTTCAGCAGCTCACGCCAGCCTACACGGTGCGCGACTACTACCTCGTCTTCTCGCCCGACACGATGGCGCGCCGGCCCGACACCGTCCAGCGCATCTGGAACGCGATGCCGCAGGTGCGCGAAGCGGCGCAACGCTGGCTCGGCGGGCCTCCCGCATCGCGGTGACGCCTCGCGGGCAGCGCCCTCACCGCAAGCGCCGATCCAGCCACCCCAGCACGCGCCCGTCCTGGAAGTAGCTGCAGTGGTGCGTCGTCGCACTCGTGCCGAGGTCTTCCCACTGCGGCGCGCCGAGCACCGAGGGGCCGAGCTGGTTCATCGACGCGCTGTCCACGACCAGGTCGTTGGGCTGGTCGAAGATCAGGTCGGCGCCGTGGTACATCGCCTGGTCCTTCAGGTGGGTGATGCGCTGCCAGACCTTCCACAGCGGTGCGTTCGATTCTGCCGGCTTGAAGCTGCCGCCAATGGCATGCAGCTCGGCCCGCGTCGGCAACGGCCAGAGCTGGCCGAGCTCCAGGTTGTTGGCCACGCGCCCCTGCGCGAGCAGCCCCGGCACCAGGCCCACGGCCGCATCCGCCAGCGGCATGCGCGCGCCCAGCTGCAGCACCTTGCCCAGCACCATCGCGAGGCCACCCACGCCCAGCGCCAGCGGCTGCAGGCCCGGCAGCACCTGGCCGGCCTTGGCGGCAGCCTCGGCCAGCGCGTCGGCGATGCTGGCCAGCGTGTCCAGCGCCTGGCGCAGCTTGTCGGGCGCCGCGAGCGAGGTGCCCGCCAGCGGCGAGCCGACGAAGAGCGCCTGCCGCACCGGCAGCGCGGGCGCGATGCGCAGCAGCCAGGCGATGACGAGGCCCCCGCGGCTGTGGCCGACAAAGTCCAGCTCGGCCGTGCAACCGGCCAGCGCGTCGTTCAGCGCGAGGGCGTTCAGCCACGGGCCGACGCTGAGCGTCGGGTGGTCGAAGGCCAGCACCGCGCGGTAGCTGCCACCGGCGCGCGTGAGGCGGTCGAAGAGCGTCGCGCCGTCCGCCGTCGCGGCGAACTCCTTCGTGTACATCGCGCTTTCGCTGAAGGTGCCGTGCACCAGCACCAGCACACGGCCCTGCAGCGCGGCGACCTCGCCGGCCGCCAGCGGTGACCAGCCCTGCCCGTTCCAGCGGCGCAGACCGTTCGATGGAGACGTTAGCTCCGTGAGCACCGGGTTGAGGCGCGCGTCGAGCTTCTGCAGGCCGCGCGTGACGGCGTTCTCGCCGAGCTCGGGGAAGGCGATGCGCTGCACGGTCTCGCGCGGGTCCACGCCGAAGGCGCGCCAGTGGCGCCGGCCGGCGTCTGCACCCCGGGCGCGCGCCGGCGGTTCGTAGACCCAGCGCAGCAGGCCGCCCTCGCCCCCATCACGCACCAGGCGCACGGCGGCGCGGCCGTCGCCCGCCTGCGGCTCGAAACCGCGGCGGCGGCGCTGCTGCAGCGGCAGCGTGCTGCCTGCCAGGGCCGGCTCGCTGAGTTGCGCGCCCACCGTGCCCCAGAGCTCGTTCGCGCCGCTCATGCCTCGTCTCCCAGCAGCGGCAGCGGCGTGACCTGGGCGCGCCGCGCGGTGACGATGTCCAGCATGGCCTCGTAGTCGCTGCGCTCGGCCAGGGCCTGCACGCCCGCCTCGATGGCTTCGATGAAGCCGCAGTGCTCGGTGAGCCGCACCGTCTCGATGGGCACGAGCTTGCGCTCGCGCACCCAGCGCGCCACCTCGGCCCAGCTCGCCTCGCCGGTGTGCCAGCTCTTGGCCTGCGCGTTGGCGGCGGAGTTGCCGCTGGCGTCGGCGTCCACCACCTCGCTGTAGTTGGCCGCACGCATCTGCTGGTACTCCTGCTGGTAGCTCGGGTGGCGCCACCAGCCCGGCAGCGCGTGGCCCTTGAGCAGGAAGATGACCGGGTGCACGTCGATCAGCTCCAGGCAGGCGGCGAACAGCAGGGCCAGGTCGATGCAGGTGCCGGCGCCATCGGCCTTCACGCGCGAGGGCACGCGCAGGCGCTGCGAGTCCAGGTCGCCGCTGTAGCTGGGCGGCGGGTTGATGTAGCTGAGCCGCCAGTCGTGCAGCAGCGTGGCCCACAGGGCCTCCACCTGCCGGTCCACGCCGCGCAGGGCTTCCTCGTCGATGGCATCCGGTGTTGCGGCTTCAGGCACGCACTGGTAGCCCTCGAAGCCGGCGCTCGGGTCGTCGCGCAGCACGCGGTTGTAGCGCTGCGCCATCGACACCGCCTGCATGACGGCCGGGTCGCGCGGCAGCACGAAGGACGGCAGCCAGCGGCCGTCGCGGCGGTTGTCGCGCCACTGGTCCACCGGCAGCAGGCGCAGGCGGTGGCTGTCGTGGTACAGCACTTCACTGCCCTGGCTCACGCGCACCGAGAGGCTGGTGTTGATGGCCTCGTGCACGCGGCGCGCGACCTCGGCGGTGAGGGGCACATGGATCTTGTCGGTGAGGCGCTCGCGCGGGTACTTGAGCTGCACGCGGCGCTGAAAGCGCGCCACCTCGTCGCCCAGGTGCACGGCCACGTCCACGTCCAGCGGCGCGGCCTGCTCGGGCAGGTCGCAGGCCAGCACGAAGCGGCGGAACAGCGGCTGGGCGTTGTGCAGCACCGCGTAGTTCAGCTCGGGGTAGGGCTCGATCTCGCAGCGCACCTGGGCCGTCAGCGCGCGGTCCTGTGCGCGCTCGCCGCGCTGGCCACGGGCCTGGCGGGCCTTGGCCTCAGCCGCGCGCGCGTGCCGCTCGCGCGTGGCGGCGTCCACGAACACCGGCGCGCCCACCCACAGCGTCACGCCCGTGGCATCCACCGACTCCGGCAGCGCCCGCACCTCCTCCCAGGCGGTGCGAAAGGCCGCCGGCAGGTCGAAGCCGTTGGCGAACAGCGCGCGGCGCAGCTGCGTGAGCATGAACTCGGCGAGCGAGTCGTCGAAGGCATCCTGGAAGCCCACTGCCGCCAGCGCCGCGCCCTCGGCCACCAGCATCGGCGCCAGGCGCGCCGCGCTGTTCCAGAGGTTGAGCGTGACCAGGTAGCTGCGCGCGTCGGCCTCGGCCAGCGCCCGCGCAAACACCTGCGCCGGCACGAGCTGCGGCAGGCCATCCACGCCGCGCAGCAGCAGCCCGTCGACGATGCGGCGCGTGTCGGCCAGCAGCTCGCTCACGCGGTGCACGCCGCCCGGGCCGCCGGCGGTCTCCAGCACCTCCACGCGCGCCGCGTCACCCTTGGCCGTGCCCAGCTCGCGCAGGCCCTGGTGGCTGTCCATGCCGGCGATGTGCAGCAGGTGCGGCCGGTGCAGGCGCACGGCGGCCTGCAGCTCGGCCAGGCTCGGGTAGTCGAGCACGCGCACCTCGGCAATGCCGGCGGGCAGCGCGCGGCGGAAGTTGGCCAGCTCCTCGTCCACGCTCCAGCGCTCGCGCAGCTCGGCGGGGACGGTGTTGACGAACATCACCTCCAGCGCCGTCCAGGGCGGCAGGTCGACCGCTGCGCGGGGCACCGGCGCCCACTGCCCTTCCACCTCGTGCTGCACCTGCAGCTCGCGGATGACGGTCAGCGGGGTGGGCCGGCCGGCGGGGCCGCGGCGCTGCTCGCGCGTGGCGGCGGCGAGCACGTACTCCCAGGGGAAAGCGCGGGCCTCCCAGCCCACGGCCTCGTGCTGGTAGGGCACGCGCACGACCAGGGTCGACGCACGGGCCAGCGCCTGCAGTTCGGTGGGCCCGACGCCCAGCTGGGCCAGCGTGTCGCGGGCGTCCGCCTGGTGCTGCTCGCGCACGAGGGCGTCGTGCACCCAGCGCTGGCGGGAACGCAGCAGATAAGTCCAGCGCAGCGCCTCGCGGGCCAGGCTCTGGCGGCTGCGGCCGTCGCCGTCGGTGGACACGGCCTGCACCGGCAGGCCGCGCAGGTCGGCATCGCTGGCGATGTGCACACCGTCCAGCAGCGCGTCCTGCGGTGATCCCTCGTCGCCCATCCTCGCGGCCCCCTCCGTGGTTGATGAGGGCCAGTATCGCCAGCGCCTGGCTCAATGCATGAGCCAGGCGGGCTGCGACCTAGGGGTCAGACGAGGCCCAGCGTTTCCTCGACGCCCAGGTGCACGTTCATCGCCTGCACGGCCGCACCGCTGGCGCCCTTGCCGAGGTTGTCCAGGCGGCTCATGACGAGCACTTGCGTGTCCGACGCGAACACGAACAGGTCCACGCGGTTGGTGTCGTTGCAGGCCTGCACGTCGAAGAAGCCGTTCTCCAGCGTGGCCGCGTCGCGCAGGGGCATGACGTTGATGAAGCGCTCACCGGCGTAATGGGCCGCCAGCGCCGCCTGCACGGCCTCGGGCGTGGCGCCCGGAGCGAGCTGGCTCAGCTGCAGCGGCACGCTCACGGTCAGGCCCTTGTAGAAGCTGCTGACGATGGGCATGAACACCGGCGGTGCGCTGAGGCCCGTGTGGGCCATCATCTCGGGCAGGTGCTTGTGCTTGAGACCCAGGCCGTAGGGACGCGGGGCCTGCAGATGGGCCGGCAGCGGCTGCTGCTGGTACTCGGCAATCATGCTCTTGCCGCCACCCGAGTAGCCGGTGATGGACGTGGCGCTCACCGCCGCGTCGCTCGGCAGCAGGCCGGCGTCCACCAGCGGGCGCACCGCCAGGATGAAGGCGCTGGCGTGGCAGCCGGGGTTGGCGATGCGCTTGCTCGCCCGGATGGCATCGCGCTGGCCGCGCGCCAGTTCCGGCAGACCGAAAGCCCAGCCCGGCACCGTGCGGTGGGCCGTGCTGGCGTCGATCAGGCAGGTGTTGGGGTTGTTGATCATGGCCGCGGCCTCGCGCGAGGCAGCGTCCGGCAGGCACAGGAAGGCCACGTCGGCAGCGTTCAGCAGTCGCGCGCGCTCGGCGGGGTCCTTGCGCTTGTCGGCATCGATCTTCAACACCTCGATGTCGCTGCGGGCCGCGAGGTATTCATGGATCCGCAGACCCGTCGTGCCCTCTTGTCCATCCACAAACACCTTGAACGTCATTGCCGCTGCTCCAACCGCTGAAAATCAGCCCGTCAGGATAAGGGCAAACCATGAAACCTTCGCGCGTCTTGCTGCTCCCCGGCTGGCAGAACTCCGGCCCCGACCATTGGCAGAGCCACTGGGAGCGCCTGCACGGCGACGAGCGCGTGCAGCAGCACGACTGGGACTGGCCCCGCCGCGGCGACTGGATGGCGCGGCTGGACGAGGTGCTGCTGCAGAGCGACGCACCGGCCGTGCTGGTGGCGCATTCCCTCGGCTGCCAGCTCGTGGCGAGCTGGGCCGAGCATTCGCAGCACACCGGCCGCGTGCAGGGCGCGTTGCTGGTGGCCCCGCCCGACACCGAGCGCGAGGACGCACCGCCCCAGCTGCACAACTGGCGGCCCATCCGCCGCCCGCGCCTGCCCTTCCCGAGCATCGCCGTCATCAGCAGCGACGACCCGTTTGGCGCTGCCGAGCGCAGCACGCAGATGGCGGCGGACTGGGGCAGCAGCGTCGTCATGGCCGGGCCGCGCGGCCACCTGAATGCCGCATCCGGCCTGGGCGACTGGCCCGAAGGCCGCGAGTTGCTGAAGAGCCTGCTGCAGCCCTGAAGGACAATCCGCGCCCATGGCGACCAAGAAACCCAAAGGCCTCGGCCTCGGCCTCGAAGCCCTGCTCGGCCCCAAAGTCAGCGACACCCCGGCCCCGGAGCGCGATGGCGCGCCGGGCACGCTCAAGCTCGAACAGCTGCAGGCCGGCAAATACCAGCCGCGCACGCGCATGGACGAGGGGTCGCTCTACGAGCTGGCCGAGTCCATCAAGTCGCAGGGCATCATGCAGCCCATCCTCGTGCGGCCGATCTCGCCCAGCGGCGCGGTGGCCTACGAGATCATCGCGGGCGAGCGGCGCTTTCGCGCGGCCAAGCTGGCCGGGCTGCGCGAGGTGCCGGTGCTCGTCAAGGCGGTGCCCGACGAGTCGGCCGCCGCGATGGCCCTCATCGAGAACATCCAGCGCGAGGACCTCAACCCGCTCGAAGAGGCCCAGGGCCTCAAGCGCCTGACCGAGGAGTTCGGCCTCACGCACGAGCAGGCCGCGCAGGCCGTGGGCCGCTCGCGCAGCGCCGCCAGCAACCTGCTGCGCCTGCTCAACCTCGCAGCACCCGTGCAGAACATGCTGATGGCCGGCGACCTGGACATGGGCCACGCCCGGGCGCTGCTGCCGCTCGATGGCGCGACGCAGATCACCACGGCCAGCGAGATCGCCGCCAAGAAGCTCAGCGTGCGCGAGGCCGAGAAGCTCGTGGCCAAGGCCCAGGGCGCTGCACGCCAGACGCCGCTGCTGCGCGTGAAGACCGACAAGAGCCGCGATGTGCTGCGGCTCGAAGAGGAGCTCGCCGATGCGCTGGGCGCGACCGTCGAGGTGCGCGTCAAGAAGCGCACGAAAAAGGGCGGCCAGAGCGGCGAGCTCGCCATCCACTTCGACTCGCTCGACGCGCTGTCGGGCATCCTCGACAAGCTGCGCGGCAACTGAACGCCGGCGGGCGCGCCGCGGGATGCGGCGCCGCTGCGCACCCCTGCCACGGTGCGCCGCGCAACACGCCTTGGCGGCTGCAACAGTTCTTCACCAGCTGCTGTCGGGGGCCCACCACAAGGCCCCCGTGTTCGTGTGGTTTGCCCGCGCCGTGCCAGGTCTTGCACGGGCCGCGGGCGTATCCTGGGTCGGCCCCTGTCAACGAAAGCCCGAGTGCATTTGTTGGTGGGCAGGCAGCGGCTTATTCTTGAGATCAAGGCGCCCCCGGGCGCGACAAGCTGACAGCCAGACGGAGCGACGGAGAGTTCTGATGACGCCTTGCAGTTGAGGCGCGATCAGAACCCCCCGGTCCCGACGGGCACGGATCGTGCCTGGGGTCCTGTGGAGTTCACACTGCAGGAGATCGGGCATGGACGTCATCAGCCATTTCGCTGCGCGCTACGAGCGCAGCAAGGTCGAGGAACTCACGCTGGAGGAGTACCTCGCCGAATGCAAACGCAACCCCCTGGCCTACGCCACCGCCGCCGAGCGCATGCTCAAGGCCATCGGTGAGCCGCAGATGCTGGACACGCGCAACGACCCGCGGCTCTCGCGGCTCTTCGCGAACAAGACGATCAAGATCTACCCGGCCTTCGCCGAGTTCTATGGCCTGGAAGAAGCCATCGAGCAGGTGGTCTCCTACTTCCGCCACGCCGCGCAAGGCCTGGAGGAAAAGAAGCAGATCCTCTACCTGCTCGGCCCCGTGGGCGGCGGCAAGAGCAGCATCGCCGAGCGGCTCAAGCAGCTCATGGAGCATGTCCCCTTCTACTCGCTGGCCGGCTCGCCGGTGAACGAGTCGCCGCTGGGCCTCTTCGACCCGACGGAAGACGGCCCGCTGCTGGAGCGCGACTACGGCATCCCGCGCCGCTACCTCAACCGCATCCTGTCGCCCTGGGCCGTGAAGCGCCTGGATGAGTTCGGCGGCGACATCCGCCAGTTCAAGGTCGTGAAGCGCTACCCCAGCGTGCTCAAGCAGCTCGGCGTGGCCAAGACCGAGCCGGGTGACGAGAACAACCAGGACATCTCCAGCCTCGTCGGCAAGGTCGACATCCGCAAGCTCGAAACCTTTGCGCAGGACGACCCCGATGCATACAGCTACTCC
>Ga0233424_10000388_pt1 | contig 57967 bp, 55 predicted proteins | sample Watercolumn_Towu_FD_181011 | JGI IMG/M metagenome (GOLD analysis project Ga0233424, IMG submission 181011) | Freshwater microbial communities from Lake Towuti, South Sulawesi, Indonesia - Watercolumn_Towuti2014_125_MG | ecosystem: Environmental > Aquatic > Freshwater > Lake | place: Indonesia... | reverse complement strand
CGTTCGTTGCCGCAGGGATTAATTTATTTGATTATTTGATAATTTGATTATTTGGGGTTTGGGGCGCAGCCCCAACGAAATTTTTCCCCAGTTATCGCTTATTTCATGTTGTAAGTGCCCCTAAACAGCTGCCACTATAAATTTTGATAGAATAGAGATATCCTCTGCCACTTCTTTCGAACTCAGCCCAGCAAAGGGCACAAGAGGCTGTCTAAAAAAGGCGGCTTCTTTTATTTTGTTGCAGCTGATTTTATTGTTTTTTTTAATAGGGGGTAATTTTGGATATAATTGGCTATGGAAGTTGTTGGCGTCAGATAATGAAAAAAAGGGTTTTTTGACCTTTTTATGCTGCCATTTTCTTCAAATTGTGTGCTATCCAGATCAATCCCCATTCAATCTCTGTTTTGTCGATTCCTTTTAGCAAGAAGCATTTGAAGTTTTGATTGTGTTTGATGTTTCCAAATACTGGTTCTACATCGGCAGGACGTTTCTTACGATAATAAATACCCTTTTCAGTTTTCAGGCGGTCTGTAGCTTGTTGTTTAAGCTAGTTGCCTTTGTGCAGGAAGAATAACGCTGTGTCATTAATTCCAAAAATTGCCGGTCAGGAACTATCTCTATACATGTCCTTCCGCAAGCATGGCGTCCGCTACACGAACGAAGCCGGCGATATTGGCGCCTTTCACATAGTCAATGCTTCCATCTTCATTTTCGCCGTACTTCACACATTGCTCATGTATATCCCGCATAATTGCACCCAGCCGGGCCTCCACTTCTTCTCTTGTCCAATAAAGCCGGATAGAATTTTGTGTCATCTCCAATCCTGATGTGGCCACACCACCGGCATTCGAAGCTTTACCCGGCGCAAACATGACTCCGTTATCCTGAAATACTGAAATAGCATCCGGTGTGGAAGGCATATTAGCGCCTTCAGCCACCAGCATACAACCATTATTCACTAATGTTTTTGCATCATCTTCATTCAACTCATTTTGAATAGCACAGGGCAACGCTATATCACAAGGTATTCTCCAGGGCTTTTCTCCCTCAAAATAATCGCATCCGAACTTTTCAGCGTATTCCCTGATGCGTCCCCGCTTTTCATTTTTTAATTCCATCATGTAAGCGAGCTTTTCTGTGGTTATCCCTTTGGGTTCATATATAAAACCATCGCTGTCTGATGCCGTTAATGGAATGCCGTCAAACTCAATCGTTTTTTCAATGGCATATTGCGCCACATTACCACTTCCTGATACCAGCACTTTTTTCCCCTTAATGGATTGTCCTTTTGTTTTCAGCATTTCTTCTACAAAAAACAATAATCCATAACCGGTTGCCTCAGGCCGTATCAAACTGCCACCATAAGGAAAGCCTTTGCCGGTAAGCACCCCGGTAAATTCATTTTTTAATCTTTTGTATTGACCAAAAAGAAACCCAATTTCACGGGAACCTACACCCACATCACCTGCAGGTATGTCCGTGTCCTTTCCGATGTGATGATACAGTTCTGTCATAAAGCTTTGGCAGAAACGCATCACTTCATTATCAGATTTTCCTTTTGGGTCAAAATCCGAACCTCCTTTTCCGCCGCCCATCGGCAGGGTAGTCAAAGAATTTTTGAAAGTTTGTTCGAAGGCGAGGAATTTTAAAACACTTAAAGTAACACCCGGATGAAAACGCAAACCTCCTTTGTAAGGCCCGATGGCACTGTTCATCTGTACCCGGTAGCCCCGGTTCACCCGGAAATTTCCTTCATCATCCATCCATGGTACTCGGAAAATAAGGATACGTTCGGCTTCGATCATTCGTTCCAGGATGTTGGCCTTTTTGTATTCAGGATGTTTTTCCAGAAAAGGCAAAATGGCAAGCGCCACTTCATACACGGCCTGATGAAACTCAGCCTGTGCAGGATTTTTCTTTTCTACCATTTCCATAAATTTTGAAATGGGAGATTGTTTCGTTGTGATCATACAGCAATAATGAATTTTTAAGCAATCGTTGTGCAGCGCCGGTATGACGCTGATTGGTAAATCAGACCAATGTACTAAAATATTCCGAACTTGCTGATAACAAAATAACAAAAGTCATTTTAAAAAAAGGCGGCGGTTTTTACACTGCCGCTTTTTTATACTCTTAGTTTTGTTACATTCGCTCAAATAAATTTTGTAACCTTGAAAAAAAGAACCGGTTACATTTCATGGGATGAATATTTTATGGGGATAGCCTTGCTGTCCGCCAAAAGAAGCAAAGACCCCAGCACACAGGTAGGCGCCTGCATTGTCAATGACAAGAATAAAATAGTCGGCGCCGGCTACAATGGATTACCTATTGGCTGTGATGATGATGAATTTCCCTGGCAGCAGCAGGGAGAGCTTCTCGAAACAAAATATCCTTATATCTGTCATGCAGAATTGAATGCTATTCTAAATAATATCGGGATGGACCTCCATGGTTGTAAAATTTACACAGCTCTTTTCCCTTGCAATGAATGTGCAAAGGCCATTATCCAGGCAGGCATTAATGAGGTCGTTTATCTTTCTGACAAGCATGGAGCAAAAGATATTTTTAAAGCCTCCAAATTAATGCTGGAAAAAGCTGGAGTGAAATTGAGAAAAGTACAGCCAAAGATCTCAAACCTTGTTTTGTCGTTCAGGGAAGAAGATGTGTGAGTAAAATGTTTTTACTATAACCGGTAAAAAACTAGTGGTTTACTAAATTTTTTCTCTTGCCTGGGCAGAGCTGATCACCGGAATCACTTCAAAATCTACAAGGTCTTTCCATTGATCCATCCATTCCTCCAGCTTTTCAGGAGATTCACTTCCCATCACCTGGTAACAACCCGTTACAGGTTCATTGATCCAACTGTTGACGTAATTTACCCCTTCCGGCAACATCCTTCCTTTTTCTTCAAATCGCTGGTACATGTCTTTTACTTTACCCGGATGAAATCTTTCGATGATCATGTAGTGCATGGCAGTATTATTGTTCATCAAAAGTAATTCTCCTTTTTTATGAAAGCTGGTATTATGCAAAAATTTGTTAGTTAAACTTGCCGATTTTTCTGCCAACTTGTTTTCAGTAGCCAGAGGCAGACAAAGGCCGTTTACTCTTTTGAAGACAAGCAAAGACAAAAAAGATTTTCTTTCCCTTCTCTACTGATAGAGAGGGAAAGAGCCTGGCTTTTTATTTTGAAACAAAATGTTTGTCAGGAGAGTCATGACAGGCCATACTAACTGCCGGTCATCAGTTAGCTCCACCCCACTATCTTTGCAACACAACGTTTGTCACATGAACCTGGAGTTTAATAAAAACGAAGATCAACTAAAACAAAGCCTCAGCGAAATGCGCCGCAGGCTGGAAAAGATATATGAAGGCGGTGGTAAAAAAGCAATTGTAAAACAAAAAGAGAAAAATAAACTCACTCCCCGTGAACGGATAGATTACCTGATAGATAAAGGTTCATCATTTATTGAGATCGGCGCATTTGCCGGTTATGATATGTATGCAGAACAGGGCGGTTGCCCTGCGGGTGGCACAGTGGCAGGCATTGGTTATATAAGCAACAGACAATGTGTGATACTCGCCAACGACCAAACGGTAAAGGCAGGTGCATGGTTTCCGATAACGGGTAAAAAGAATTTGCGGCTGCAGGAAATAGCCATGGAAAATCGTTTGCCGATAATTTACCTTGTTGACAGCGCCGGAGTTTTTCTTCCCATGCAGGATGAGATATTTCCGGACAAAGAACATTTTGGGCGCATCTTCCGCAACAATGCAGTGATGAGTGGCATGGGCATTACACAAATTGCTGCTGTGATGGGTCCCTGTGTAGCAGGCGGCGCCTACTTACCCATTATGAGCGATGAAACACTGATGGTGGAAGGCAATGGCTCTATTTATCTCGCAGGTCCTTATCTCGTAAAAGCTGCTATTGGTGAGGATATAGATAATGAAACTCTGGGTGGAGCAGTGACACATACAGAGATCAGTGGCATTGCCGATTATAAATTCAAGACCGAGCAGGAATGTATGGATCATATCAGGAAGGTGATGAGCATGCTCGGAGAAAGGCCCAAAGCAGGGTTTGACAGGATAAAAACAAAGAATCCAAAGAAAAAAACAGAAGAGCTATACGGTCTTTTTCCTTCCGACGGCAAGCCTTATGATGTGATGGATATTATTGAAAGGATTGTTGACGGCAGTGAATTCGAACAGTTCAAAGAAGATTATGGAAAAACTATTGTCTGTGGCTATGGAAGAATTGACGGATGGGCTGTGGGCATTGTGGCAAATCAGCGATTAGTTGTAAAAGCAAAAAAAAACCCCCGACCCGATGGTTCAGGTGGAGGGGAGATGCAGATGGGTGGTGTAATATATAATGACAGCGCTGATAAAGCCGCCCGGTTTATTCTCAACTGTAATCAAAAGAAAATACCATTGGTGTTCCTGCAGGATGTTACCGGGTTTATGGTAGGCAGCCGCAGTGAACATGCGGGCATCATCAAAGACGGAGCTAAGATGGTGAATGCTGTGGCGAATTCTGTGGTGCCAAAGATCACCATCATCATTGGTAACTCTTATGGCGCCGGCAATTATGCCATGTGCGGCAAAGCATATGATCCCCGTTTCATTTATGCATGGCCCACTGCGAAGATCGCCGTAATGGGAGGTGATGCAGCCGCTAAAACACTTTTACAAATTGAAGAAGCATCGTTAAAGGCCAAAGGAGAAGTAATAACTGATGAGGCTGAGAAAAAACTCCTGAAGAAAATAAAAGACAGGTATGATGCACAAACATCACCTTACTATGCTGCGGCAAGGCTGTGGGTAGATGCGATCATAGATCCGGTGGATACGAGGAAAGTTATATCCGAGGGGATTGCAGCGGCAAATTGTAATGCAGAGATGGATGATTTGAGGACGGGAGTGTTCCAGGTATGAGTTTAAGGTTTAAAGTCTAAGGTTTGAGGTTCTTCAATCAGAAATCTCACTGTAATATTGAAAAGTCTTCAACCAGAGACAACTTTAAACTTTCAACCTTAAACTTTAAACAATCATTGAGTACAGTTACGATCTATACCGACGGGTCTTCCAGAGGCAATCCCGGCCCCGGTGGTTATGCTGTAATATTAATTTGCGGCAATAACCGCAAAGAACTTTCACAAGGATATAAACTCACCACGAATAACAGAATGGAACTGATGGCGGTAATTGCAGGGCTTGAAGCGTTGAAGAAACAAGGACTGCATATCAAGATATACTCCGACAGCCAGTATGTAGTGAATGTAGTGGAGAAAGGCTGGCTGAATACCTGGATCGCCACTAACTTCAAAGGCGGAAAAAAGAACAAAGACCTCTGGCTTCGGTATTATCATCTTTCAAAAACACAGTTCATCCGTTTTGTCTGGATAAAAGGCCATGCAGATAATCCTTACAACAATCGTTGTGATGAATTAGCTACAGAAGCGGCTGATGGACAGCATCATATGTTGCTGGAGGATGAAGGGTATGCCCCCGGCTGCTAAAGGGGAGTCAGAATATTTACCACAGATAACACGGATTCTTTTCGCAGATTGCACAATGGCCATCTGTGTTTTTAATCTGTGCTATCTGTGGTTAAAGTCATAAAAAACAAAACCCACCAGCAATCACTGATGGGTTTCAAAGTATACAAAAAATGGATTAAGCCAATGTGAGTACCACTTTCTTCCTGGTAAGATAGTTATACACAAAAAGAATAAGAGGCAGGAATACCAATGTGGCGATCAAAGAATTCTGATAGAAAGGAAGACCTGCTTCATAACAGTTTATCAATCCAGTAAAAGATCTTGCATATACCGCTTCAGTTGTACTCTGCCAAACCATAAAGTTTGAAACAAGAAAGAAAAGTGTAGGAGCAGCCAAGGCGCCGGCAGCTAGGGTAACATAACTTTTACCTTTCAAAGCCCAGCCTATCGAAGTGCAGGCGAGTAAAATGAGATAATTTTTCCATTGACCACCATAAAATCCCGCAAAGTCAAACTGATTATTCAGATACAGCACATGAATAATAGCATCGCTGATAAACAAGGCAAGCAAAGGCAGAAGGAAAGACATATTCCGCTCCTTTATTATAAAACCGGAGAAAAGAGCTATGGCAATAAAGGGAGAAAATCCTGACCATTCAAGTTTTGGCGCAAACATAAGTTTGCAGGCGGTCTGTAATGCAATAAGGATGACTGTAAAAGCAATTAAATTTTTGTTGATTTTCATATAATCCAATTAAAAGGCAAAAATATAAGAATTGAAACAATTTCATGCATCTGGCCGCATAAGCGTCCCGATGCTAAACAGGTACTGATGCCCTGAAAACAGTTGCACCCGGATTGCTGCTCAGCCTTATTTCTTTTCCGGGAAACACAATAGCCGAAGGATTGCCTATCTGCAGTTTCAGGCGGGCCGAGCCATTATCCAGTTCAGCATTGCCTTCTGTCAGTAAAAGTATTTCGGCAGTTGCAGGTGAGAAGCTGATGGCCTCTCCTCTTTCCAACCCCAAAACACTGAGCTGAAAATCGGGAGCCTTTGTTGAATATATTTTTTCGCAGTCATTTATATTTTCACCTGAAATAATGCGTACATAAGTGGGTTCGCATTTTACATGTTTCAGCAGTTCCTTTACATCAATATGTTTATTAGTTAAGCCGCCACGCAGCACATTATCCGAACTGGCCATTATCTCTACATTCTGTCCTTCCAGGTAGGCATGTGGCACACCTGCATCCTGGAATATCCCCTCTCCCTTTTTTAAATGAACCAGATTGAAAAGATAGATTGAAAAGATACCCCTATCAATCTTACCGCTGTGCGGAAAACTATACGCCGCTTTTGCTGCCCAGAAATCCTCGTCGAATTTATCCGGTTGTTTGTCCTTGTAAATAGTTGCGAGGTTATCAATAAGTGGCTGTAATATCCTGTTCACTTCTTCCTGCGGCATTTCCATTACATGTTTATACAAACCTTCATAACCTGATTGGTTGAATACCGGCAAAAGTTCCCGGAGTTCAACCACATTTAATAAAGTATAAGTCATTTCTTCCGGCAGTTTGAACCCATGCAGCAGCCAGAAATCGCTCAATGCCACCATTAGCTCTGGTTTGTGATTATCATCTTTATAGTTTCTCCGAAAGGAATCAATGGGGATACCTTCAGCATTTTCTCTGGCAAACTCTTTTTCAGCAGCTGCTTTGGAAGGATGAATCTGAATGGAAAGCATTTTATGCACATCCAGTACTTTAATTAAATAAGGAAGATGCCCAAACCGTTGTTGTACTTCTTTTCCCAAAAATTCAGGATAATTCTTCAAATGTTCTTTTAATAAGACCCGGTGATGATCCGGTAACTCGACAGTACAATTATCCTGCGGGTGGACACCCATCCAGTATTCAGCAAAAGGAAGATGCTCTTTATTTTCCAATTGCAATAACGAAGGGATAAAGTGCTGACCGCCCCAATCATAATGTTTTACTGAACCTTTTAACCGGTAAATACCTAGCATAAATGAATTGTGTATCTTGAAGTAAAGATACTGCATGGCGCTTCATAATGAACTGGGAAAAGAGGGCGAACAAATGGCTATCCGATGGCTGAAAGAAAAAGGCTATGAGGTTTTACATATCAACTGGCGGTATTCCTATTATGAAATTGACATAATCGCCAAAAAAGGAGAAAAAATTCATTTCGTGGAAGTGAAGGCAAGGCAGAATGACAAATTCGGCAATCCCGAAGACGGAGTTACGAAAAGAAAATTCAAGAGACTTCAGCAGGCAGCAGATCAGTTTCTTTATTTAAATCCCGGCCATAAATGGATCCAATATGATGTGCTTGCTATTACTCTTGATAAAGGCGGGGAAACGGAATATTTTTTACTGGAAGATGTGTTCTTATAAATGATGGCCAGGTATATGATGATTTAGATGCATCATCATTTTCTCCACCATTTTATAAAAAGCGGGACAGCATTCAATGTTTTGCTTGAATACATGTCCATAATCTTTCAGGTTTTTCCTAAGATGGGGATACCCGGCACAATCGGCCGGACGAATCTCGTAAATGCTACACATATTTTTCGCAGATCCAGAAACTGGCAGGGTTCTGTTTTGTTCAGCCAGACCCTGTCGCCTGATCTTTCCCGCCGCAACCTTCCAGACTTAAATTGTTCTGGTGTTTTCCCAATATATGCTGCTATTCTCTTAATATTTTTTTCTGTAAATGGCGGAGTCATGGTTTTGCAGCAATTGGCACAGGTGACACAATCCACTTCTTCCATACCTCTTTTTCCAGCCGGGTACTAAGATTTTGAAAGCCCCGGGGTTGTTTTTTCTCCAACTTGCTTAAGAAACGTCTGAAACGACTTTTATTACGACGGACTCTTTGCTTGAACGAAAGAAGATTAATGGGTTGTAGCTGCTGCATCCGGCGAAGATAGGGTATCATTCATTTTAATATGCTGTTCAAAAGAAAATTCTGATGCTATGCTGCAATGGTTATTTTTGCTTACCAACTGAATAGTATGAGATCATTGTTTATTCCTGCATTCATTGCAACAACTGTAATATATCTTGCAAGCTGCAAATCCGGAGGTTCATCCGGCAGCAATCTTTTTTGTGATACCACCTGCATGAAAGATACTGTTAAGTTTGCGGGCACACATAAGTTGCAACCTTATGTATATATCAGTGCCCGGGATTGTATGGCAGATACTGTAATATGGAGTTACAAAGGAATGGGAGTAAATAAAAAGGAAGCTGTTTCCTTTTTCACCGGCAGAGCAGTGCAACTCAATAAAGATTATATCAAATGTGTGTTCAATGATACTGCTTATGCATGGCTAATGTTCAATGATTGCGCCACCGGCCACGGCTACCTGGTAAAGCTGCCTTTCAATAGAACTGCCAATATCGGAAGGAAAAATAAAGCTATCAATAGCATTGACCCTAAATTCTCCATTGCGGAAACCCTGGTAGCTTATACAGACCCTGGAAATATTTTTGTGGAAGATGTAATTACCGGAAAAACCGCTCAGATGACGTTTGGCAAAGACATCGGTATTGATCCTGATGCCATTCATGAATATATTGATTCGGTAAACATCACTCCTGAAAGAGTATGGGTGAAAGTGAAGATTGATAATGGATGGAAAGAACTTGAAAAGAAAATTACTCTGAAATAAGATCAGAATAAACTTATGGTGATTGTTTAAAAGAAACTTCAAACCTCCAACTTCAAACCCTTCAATGTGGGAGCCCTATAAAAAAGGATTCAAGGCTTATCTCCAGCTGGAAAAATCGCTTTCAGACAATTCTGTAGAAGCATACCTGCGGGATATTGAAATGCTTACAAAATATCTCCAGGACCAAAACCTGAAAAAGAATCCTTCAAAGCTCAAGTTAAAAGACCTGCAGCATTTTATTAAGTCAGTTGCTGAACAGGGCATGGGCAGTACTTCACAGGCAAGGATCATATCAGGGATCCGTTCCTTTTACAAATATTGTCTGCTGGAAAACATATCTTCAAAAGACCCGACTTTTTTACTGGAAGCACCGAAACTGAAAAGAAAGTTACCGGATGTACTGAGTTTTGAAGAAATTGAAAACATGATTGCGCAAATAGATATGAGCAAGCCTGAAGGCGGACGTAACAAAGCTATATTGGAAACGATGTACAGCTGTGGCCTGAGGGTTAGTGAAGTGGTGAACCTGAAAATATCTCAGCTCTATCTAGATGTCGGTTTTATCCGTGTACTGGGAAAAAGTGATAAAGAAAGATTAGTGCCTATTGGGCGAAGCGCTGCGAAATACATCACAATTTATAAAAATGATATACGGGTACATATCCCGATCAAAAAAGGGAATGAAGACGTATTGTTCCTGAACAAACGGGGAAGTAAACTATCCAGGGTAATGATCTTTTATATCATAAAGGAAGTGGCAAAAAAAGCAGGAATAAAAAAAACAGTGTCGCCTCACACCTTCAGACATTCCTTTGCGACACATCTGGTGGAAGGCGGCGCTGATCTGAGAGCAGTGCAGGAAATGCTTGGACATGCCAGTATTACAACCACTGAAATTTATACCCATCTTGACAGAGAGTTTCTGAGAAAAACACTTGAACAATATCACCCGGCCTTTAAATAAAAACCCCTCTGCTAACAGAAGGGCTTTATAAATTAAATGTCTCGTCCTGAAAAAAGTTGACTATAAAGTCAACAAAAATGGAACAATTAAGGATTAGATTAAAAACAGGTCCCCCCACGCCACATTACAGTGAAGCTTTTAAAAAGCAAATAGTCCGGGAATTTGAGCAGGGCCTTCTAAACAAAGATCAACTACAGCGTAAGTATGGATTAGGTGGTAACAGCACGGTATTAAAATGTTGCCTCAGGTATGGTAAGTTTCCTTATCATTCACCTACATCAAATGGACGACCGATGAAAGATCCCCCAACAAAAACGGGAGAACTATTGTGACAATTAATTTCTAATAACTAAATAATAAGACTCAGACTTCAGACTTCCCTATCTTTGTTTCCCTAAAAAAAACTTATCATGAGAAAACTATTGCTTACAGCCTTCGCTGTGTTTACATTATTTTTTGCTGACGCACAATTAAAAACGCCGGCTCCAAGCCCAACACAATCAATCAAACAGGATTTTGGCCTGTCTGCTATTGAACTGTCATATTCAAGACCCGGTGTAAAAGGAAGAATGATTTTTGGTGACCTTGTTCCATTCGGAAAAGTGTGGCGAACCGGTGCTAACAATGCTACAACCATCACATTTGGTGATGCGGTAACAATTGGAGGTGTTAAAGTAGCCGCCGGGAAATATGGTTTACTAACGATACCTGATAAAAAAAGTTGGGTCATTATCATCAGTAAACAAACTGATGTAACCAGTCCAGCTGATTATAAAGCACACCAGGACCTGGTAAGAGTAGAAGCGAAAACCATGGATATGGAAGATAAAATTGAAACATTTACTATACAGTTTGCGAACATAAAGCCTTCAAGCTGTGAATTACATATCATGTGGGATAAAACTGCCGTTTCATTGCCTATCTCTGCAGATGTAGAAACAAAAGTGATGGCACAGATAGACCAATTGATGAATAAAGATAACAGGCCATATTTCGGGGCTGCCATGTATTATATGGATAATGGCAAAGACCTCAACCAGGCATTAGCATGGTTTGATAAAGCAGTGGAAATGCAGTCAAATGCTTTTTGGATTCATCACCAAAGAGCAAATTGCCTGGCCAAACTTGGAAAGAAAGACGAAGCAAAAGCAGCTGCTGAAAAATCAAAGGCACTTGCTTCTGAGCAAAAGAATGATGACTATGTGAAGCTGAATGAAAAGCTGATTGCTGAACTGCAGAAATAATCCCCAGTCCCCCAAAGGGGAATTTAGAAGAACCTGATTGATCAAAAACTCCCTTTACTGAGGGAGTTTTTCTTTTTTGGTAAGCGAATTAATCAGCAGTGTAAAAAGGATGACTCCAATAGCCCCGATCGGGTTCAGCCAGAGAAATCCCATGATAAATACTTTTTGCTTTGTAAGGATGAAAACAGTGAGTACTAATATTTCAGCAAGTACTGCAGCCCAGAATACAGCATTTCCATTGGTAACTTTTCTCAGGAAAAAAGCTACAAGAAATACACCCAGTATCACTCCATAAAATAAGGAGCCCAAGATATTTACGGCTTCAATCAAGCTGTTGCCGATATTATAGGTAAACATGGCCACCACAATGCAAAAGATCCCCCACCCAAGAGTATATATTTTTGACAGCCTGTATTCGCTTTCAGCAGTTATTGTTTTCTTGCTTACCCGCCGGTGAACATCCACCATGGTGCAGGAAGCCAGCGAATTGATTGCAGCAGCTATGCTTCCCCAGGATGCAAGAAAAATTATTGCGACCAATAACCCGACAAGTCCGATAGGCAGGTTATCAATTACAAAACGTAGAAAAATGTAATTCGTATCGTTGCCGTCCCCTTCAGGTATTTTTTTATCCAGCCAGTCAACCACTTTTTTCCGCAAACTGTCCGATTGTTTTTGAAGGCTTTGAAGCTGTTGTATTACAAGAGCAGCTTCTGCTTTATTTCCGCTGTGCGTTGCGGTTGAATAATTAACAACCGTCTGCTGTTTTTCAATTGCTATTGCATCATAACTGCTCTGAACAAGAAATAATGAATCCTTATATATTGGTGACTGGCTTAACTTGCGCAGCTGGACATCATTGAAAAAGATCGGCGCTTTATTAAACTGGTAAAAAGCAAAGACCAATACCCCAACAAGCAATATCAAAAACTGCATCGGTACTTTTACAAACCCGTTCATCAGCAAGCCCATCCTGCTCTCCCGCAATGACCGCCCGGTGAGATAACGGCCTACCTGGCTTTGATCGGTACCGAAATAAGAAAGAGCCAGGAAGAATCCTCCGATTATGCCACTTAATAAATTATACTGGTCACTCCAGTTGAAACCTTTTTCAGTGAACCCTGTTGTAATTACATTCAGTTTATTCAGTTTACCTCCAACTTCCAGCGCATCTTTGAAACCCACATGCTCCGGTAGCATCCTTACCACCATATACGCAGCAAGAAACATCCCGATGAAAACAATGATCAATTGCAGTTGCTGTGTATATGCAACAGCCTTGGCTCCGCCTGTCATTGTATAAATGATCAGCAAGCCGCCCATGAACAGGTTCGTCCACATGATATCCCAGCCAAGCAATGATGAAAGAATTATCGAAGGAGCATATACACTGATGCCGGTTGACAAGCCTCTTGACAGAAAAAAAAGTAACGATGTCAGTGTTCTTGTTTTCCCATCAAATCTTCCCTCAAGATATTCATAGGCAGTATAAACTTTTAACTTACGGAAAATGGGAACAAAGAATATGCAAATGACCCCCATAGCGATGGGAATACCGAAGTAATATTGTACAAACCGCATTCCATCAGTATATGCCTGGCCGGGAGCTGAGAGAAATGTAATGGCGCTGGCCTGTGTGCCCATGATACTTAGTAGCACCAATCCCCAAGGCAAACTTCTGTTTGAAAGAAAATAGCCGTCAAGATTATGTGAAGTACGGCTTTTATACAAACCATAAATAATAATGGCAAGCAGGGTGGCAATGAGTACTATCCAGTCTATCTGGCTCATGAAAACCGTTTGGTAAATAAGGTGAACAGAACTATAAGGACGACGAGAAACAAGATCACCAGCACATACCAGAAATTCCAGTTTTTGAACAGTGGGGCTTTATCGTTGTCAGAAATATGCATGGGCTATTTTCTTGTGCTTCTCAGCCATCCGGTTAAGATTATCAAGACACCGAGCCCAACTCCAATCAATATCCCTATCCTGATCTTTTTAATAAGAATACCTAATAACAATCCAAGTATAATGGCAAAAATAAAAGCCATCTCTCCCCTGCGCACATTAGGTTTTTGTTCCATCGTCATCAGAATCCTTTCTTTTTATTTAATGCAATCAGGTTGGCCAGTAATCGGTATGCTCCGGGTACACCTGCCGGTAATTCACGGAAGAAAACAAGACCTGTATAAGTAAACCAGCCCTTACCATACCGGGCAACCAATAAACTTCCATCATCTGATTTTTCTCCCGGGTCACTCATCCCGATCAGTTTTTCAAATTTTCCGCTTGTATCGCTGCCGTGATAGATGCTGCGTTCCTGTATCCAGCCTTTGAAATCATCATCCGTTATTTTATTAGGAAAATTAAATACAGGATATTCCGGTTTCAGCAAGGTCACTTTTGCATTCTCATCTGTCACCCTGTTGCGGGTGATAGTAAGATTATAAGGATCAATTTTTGCCCGCACCGGCCCGATATTATTGCTTGTGTTATATTGAACGATCAGATTCCCTCCTTCATTTACATATTTCATCAGTTTGTCATAATATTTACTCATCCATTCATTCGTGTTATAAGCCCTCACCCCTGTAATGATTGCATCAAATTTATCCAGGCTGTTTTTTGAAAGCTCCTTATCGCCAAGAAGCGTTACTTCATAGCCCATTTGTTCCAATGCCTCGGGCACTTTATCGCCTGCGCCGGTGATGTAACCAATTTTTTTGTTATAGGTCTTAAGGTCAAAGTTTTTGATAACAACCCTTGAGTCCTTAAAATATACTATTGCAGGAATATGATCATATTTAATGTTTCTAAATTCGAATAAAGGTCTATTAGTAATTTTATCTCTGAATGTATATTCATAGTTAAGTGATAAATTATTAACTACTTGCTTTGAATTTTTAGAGTCATAAACAGGACCCCAATCTAATTCTTCAGAAAACGGAATTACTTTTACGTCTCCTTTTTTTAACAAAAAAGAATCAATTAATCCAATGCCGGGTGTGCGATAAGCCTTAATTAAATTATTGTTTTTAAAAGAAGAAAAGGTCATATCGTACTGCACTTTTGGAACAACTCCAAGAATACCAAGTTCAGGATTAATTTTTAGGGAATAAGAAGGAATAACAACTAATGGCTCATATAACTCTCCCCTGACAGGGTCTGTGAACTTATATTTTACAGGTTTCCAGAAATTAAACTCCTGGCCTTCGATTTTTAAACTTGCAATCATCCAATAAGTTGGTTCCACATCCGGCTTACCGATATCTTGCTGGTCCTTTACATTAAAATAACCTTCCTCCATTTTATTGGCAAGCCAATACGGTTGAGTGATAACTGAACCCGGATGCACATAAACCGTTTTAGAAAAATTATGGTTTCTGTTTTTAGACAATGCCTGGATAAAACTTGAATCAAAGCGATCTGCCGCTATGGCTGATACTTTTACAATCGATACATTTACTCCAAGCCGGTTATTAAAAGAAAAATTAATCTTTACTGAATCTCCCTGCACCGCAAATTGCTGCGCAGTTGTTGCATCCAAAAATAACCCACTACATTGTTCAATCAGTTGATAAAGTTCCCGGAATTTTTGGTTGCGCCAGTAGCTCTCCGGCATTTTTTCCATTTGCTGAAATAGTGCCACAAGACCCTTCACCGATTTTTCCGGGTGTAAAAAATCAAATGCTGCAGATAAACTGTCCACCATCTTTTCAATTGCCTCACCTCCATTCACTCTCTTCCAACTCAGGTCAATTCCCTCCATTAAATTATTCACCGGCTGATTGCCCTGGGTAGCTTTAAAATATTCCAGCGCCTCCCCTCTTGTGGCTGGCACACCAAAGCCCTGGCTCTTGTGCTGGCTTCTGCTTTCTGCAGCTATTTCACCATAGCTTTTTCCCAATAAAGGATTGTATCCACCAACATCTAATTTATACTGATCGTCTCTTGTAGTATTCGTTCCTCCAAAATTGAATGTGTTCCATAAAATTCTTTTGGCCTGCCACGGCTGAACATATTTCAGTTGCTCCGGAAAACGAGTTGGATCGGCAGCCGCCGAAAATGCTTCATTAGCCAAAATAGCTGAAGCCGTATGATGTCCATGCCCTCCTTCACCGGTTACAGGAAATCTTGTAATGATAACATCCGGCTGAAACTTCCTTATCACCCACACCGCATCACTCAAAATTTTCTCCTTATCCCATTTGGTGAAAGTTTCCTCCGGGCTTTTGGAAAAACCAAAATCATAAGCCCTTGTAAAAAACTGTTCCCCGCCATCAATTCTTCTGGCAGCCAGCAACTCTTGTGTTCTTATTAAGCCTAATTCAATACCCTGTTCTTCACCGATCAGGTTTTGACCACCGTCGCCTCTTGTCATGGACAGGTAACCGGTACGATACAACCGGTCCTTTGACAAATATGCAATGAGCCTTGTATTCTCATCATCTGGGTGGGCTGCTACATATAAAACCGAACCCAGCACATTCAGTTTACGCAGGGCCTGGTACATTTCTGCAGAGTTCCAGCTTTGTGGCGATTGTGAAAAAGCAGCAGTGAGTATTAACAGTATCCAACAAACAGTTAAAATAGTTTTCCGCATAGGCTGAAATTATTCAGCGAATATAAATGCTATTTATGAAGCGTTAAGACCGCCTGTCAATTCACTTTTTACCAAGACGGAAGCCGTTGGCTTCATCAAATTCTTTCTGGGCTGATTACAGGTCATCCAGCGCCTCTTGTTTCCTGTTTACTACCTTTTGAATATCCAATGCCACTTGTGCCCTTTTCTCCTCTGTGTCAGCCAATCCATACTCCTTGTAGTCAGTGTAAAGGCTTTTGATGAACTTGAAGTAGTCAATCACTGCCGCTTTGAAACTGCCTACATTTTTGGCATCGGGTGCGGGCATAGCATTGATCTCATCTATTTTCTTCTGCACTATTCCCTCCATACGTTCACCCGCCACAGAAATGCTGTCATAGTTGCCTGCATCAAAATACTTTGCCACATTATTCTCCGTAGCCTCCACATCAGGCTGAAGACTATTTCCCATGGCGATAATTTTGTTGTTGTAATTAACTGCCGCAGACGCATTAAAATCTGCAAAGTTTTTGGACACGGACGCCGTCGGCCAAAGCCTATGGCGACGGGCGATGACACTGATTCAAGAGATTTACACAGATCTTTTTAATAGTTCTGGTAAGAATTCCGGTATGCAGGATTGCTATACCCGGAAAGTAGTATTAAATATTTTATTTTTGAATATGACTAAGCTTTCGGTCAATATCAACAAGATAGCCACGCTGCGCAATACAAGAGGAGGAAACAATCCTGATGTGATAAAAGCAGCAATAGATGTGCAGCGCTTCGGCGCTGATGGAGTGACGGTGCATCCCCGGCCCGATGAAAGACATATCCGTTATGATGATGTGAGAAAAATAAAAAAGATCATCAGCACCGAATTTAATATCGAAGGCAATTGCCGGGAACAATCCTTTGTTGACCTTGTGCTGGAAACAAAACCCACACAGGTAACATTAGTCCCGGATGTTATTGGCCAGCTCACCAGCGACCATGGATGGGATACAGTAAAGTATAAAGAGTATCTGAAGGAGGAAATAAAAATTTTTAAAGATGCCGGTATCCGGGTCTCCATATTCGTTGATCCGGTGATAGAGATGGTAGAAGGGGCTGCTGAAACGGGTACAGACAGGATTGAGTTATATACAGAAGGTTATGCTAAGCAGTACGCAGTTGGCAGTATGCAGTTGGCAGTCGCTCCGTATGTTTCAGCCGCATTAAAGGCAAAAGAGTTTGGCTTAGGTTTAAATGCCGGGCATGATCTTGACCTGCACAATCTTAATTACTTAAAACAAAATATACCCTGGCTGGATGAAGTGAGTATTGGCCATGCATTGGTATGCGATGCTATTTATCTTGGACTGGAGAATGCGGTACAGTTGTATAAGAGACAGTTGCTCTAAGTTGACATCGGCATTTAATCCTACTTCAACCTATGAAGGAAGTTGGGAAAAAGGAAGCAAAATTCATTTTGTAGGGGTGGACGAAAACGGGAAAAAGGGCGGAATGACTTCTGAGATCGAAGAACAGCAACCAGCAAAATTTATATCCATAAGACATTATCGTTTTTTGGATGGTGATACTGAAATAACAGCAGGTGAACAAGTCGAAAAATGGGCAGGCGGACACGAAAATTATTCATTTCAGGAAAACAACGGCATAACAACTGTAACGGTAGATATGGACACGATTGACGAATATTTGGATTATTTTAAAACCACTTATCCGACAGCATTGGATAAACTAAAAGAGATTGCTGAGCGATAATTGCTTTAAATTCCGCCAAGATTGCTGTTACAAAAAAATGCAATACAAAATAAATTGTTTCATTAAATAAAATTTAAGGTTTAAAGGATAAAATTATTCATGTAATTATAACCCTATCTGAATACCCCTGCCAAAAAAATTTTTAACTGATCCCCTCGGAGGTTCTTTGCAATAATTTTTCCCTGTGGGTCTATTAAAAAGTTCTGAGGTATGCTTCCAACTCTATACATTATTGCAACGGCATTGGACCATTGCTGTAAATCACTAACATGTGTCCACCCAAGTTTATCTTCCTGAATCGCTTGAAGCCACTTATCTTTATACTTATCAAGTGACACACTCAATATTGTAAAATTCTTTCCCTTATTTAAATTGTAAGCTTCTACGATTACTGGATTTTCTCTTCTACAAGGAGTGCACCAACTTGCCCAGAAATCAACCAACACATATTTACCCTTGAAAGAGGAAAGTGATACAGGAGCTCCTGTGGTATCCGGCTGTGTAAAGTCCATTGCGTGTGTGCCGATAGCGCCAATCTTATTTTGTGCAATAAAATCCTGTAATTGTTTGCCCGATTCCATGTTTTTCACCTGTGCATCCAGCATATTGAATCTTCTTTCCAGCATCATCACATCATCATTGAACTGGTAAGTAACATTCAATACAAACGGAACGATAACCGATGTTGGCTTTTTGGCAACCAGTTTATCTATCTCTGCCTGTATCCTTTGCTGCATGCCGTTATAAATATTCATCATACTGTCCCTGGCAGGACCAGGAGGAGTATAGTTGATCACAGCAGCCAGTGCACTCAACTGCTGGGCAACAGGGACAAATACAGAAATAAAATCTGAAAAATCTTTGTGAGATGCGGAACCCTCCACTGTATATGCGTTAGGCTGCGCCTTGTCTGCCTTAAAAGAAATGGTTTTGTTTTCAACGTATAGCTCAACCGGCTTTTCGGTCCCGATCATCACGAAGAATAAAACAGGCTCTTTGACATTGCCTTTAAGAACAAACTTCCCGTTTTGCAATGTGGTCTTTGAATATTCGACACTTTCCCCGTTTTTTACCAGCCGGATCTCGGTCCCGTCAGCATAGCCATCCAGTTTACCATTGATAATAAAACCCGGAACTGTCTTTTGTGCCAGAGAAAACAATGGAAAAAACATCAATACAATAAACAATTTCTTCATATCTCTTACCAGTTCAAAATGTTTAAAACAATTTACAAATTTAAGCAATGAAGCCGGATAGCAAAACTCTTTCAGCCCCGTATTGACGAAAGGAAATCTTTTGTGGATGCATTAACATCTGTACTGTTTTCCAATGCCTTAATGTATGCGCTGCCGATAATGGCTCCATCGGCCCATTGACAAACGGTATCAAAGTCTGTTTTGTTTTTTAATGCCAAAGCCAACCAGTACCGGGTTTTTGAGATTCATTCCTTTTAATTTCCGGACATATCCCTCTACCCCTGAAGCATTTTTATTGTTTCCCGTTGTAGAGGAAGCAATGAACTCATCATCCCTGCTGATTTTACTGAAGAAAAAGTAACTGTAAGAGCAGCACTGAGGTCGAACCCACTTATGGCAATAGAAAGAACGATCCGGATAAAGAAAAATCCTGATAATGAAATACTGCCCACTAAGAATGAAGTGCTGAAAGGAAAAAATAAGAACAGGAATAAAAAATAAATCCTGACGATCCAGTCAGGGTTCTTCATTTATTAAAGTGTTTTTTTTGCGTCCTCAAGGAATTTAGCAAGACCAATATCAGTAAGCGGATGTTTCAGTAAACCAAGAATTGAATCCAGCGGGCAAGTGCATACATCTGCTCCCGCCTCGGCGCAACGGATAATATGATTCGGGTTTCTTATTGAAGCAGCCAGCACCTGTGTTTTGAAACCCTGAATAGTATAAATATTTTTGATCTGCTCTACCAACTGTACCCCATCCCAGCCACTATCATCAATTCTGCCAATAAAAGGAGATACATAAGCGGCGCCGGCTTTAGTACATAAAATAGCTTGTCCCGCTGAAAATACCAGGGTGCAATTGGTACGGATACCATTTTCAGTAAACCATTTGATGGCTTTCACTCCATCTTTTATCATCGGCACTTTCACTACAATATTCGGATGTATGGCCGCCAATTTCATTCCTTCTTCAATGATGCCTTTAAGATCCGTGCTGATCACTTCAGCGCTGATATCGCCATCCACCATTTCGCAAATGGTTTTGTAGTGGTTCATGATGGCATCATGACCTTTGATGCCTTCTTTGGCCATCAGTGATGGATTTGTTGTCACCCCATCAAGTATGCCTAATTCATTTGCTTCTTTTATCTGTGCGAGGTTAGCTGTGTCAATAAAAAATTTCATGCTGCTGGTTTTGAAAATTAAATATCCGCCTTCGCAAAAGCTATGGCGGACAAGGTAAAAAGGCAGGCTGATTACATCGCACCGCTCAACCACCTACTCTTGCTGCCTTCCGGCCCTGGGAGGGTTCAGCAGGAGCTGGTCGTGTAAGACCTGCCGCTGCAAAGATAAGGGAGCAGTAGTAAATGGGAGACTTGATGTTTGTTATCAAAAAAAATTACTGTTGAATAAAATGAATTTGCAATCCTCCCCTTCAGGGGAATAAGAAATCATCAATAATAAAACTATCCGTGGGGTTAATGCTGAAAAGCCGAATTTAATCTTGCATACCCTATCAGTTCATCTGCCCGGGCCCCAAAAGGGCGATAATATACAAGGACCATATAGCTGTTCTCCGTTCCCCAATAATTGCCTTCAGTATTTTCCAATGATGGCTGGATACCTTCAGTTACTTTATCAGTTAGTGTGACATAAGAATAATTGTAATAACCTTGCTTCAGGCAAAGTGTTTTCTCATAGACTTCCTTTTCTTCATTGAATTCCATTTTCGATGCCGCATTTTGCTCATAGTTCACCAGTTCACCAAACAGGTAAACGCTTTTTCCTTCATAAGCCTTGTTGCCGGGAGGAATAAAAGTGAAATGAACATAGGCATAATCGCTTTGCCAGTATGGATTGGTGCCATCGGAGTTTTCAACTGTGTAAATTCCGTCAAGGTCGCTGTAATAAACATATATCTGTTGTCGTCTTTCCTTATCCGGTTTTACATAGATCTCTGTTCTTACTTTATCAGTGTCCACGATCTTTTGCATCCTGTCGCTCATCAACCGCAAACTTTTCAGATTGATCCATCTCCATTCCTTACCTGCCTGGAAAGTGGTATTCTCCTCACTGCTGTACTCAAAGTAATTCCCTCTGAATATGGTTGGTCTGTCTATAATAGTTCCTGTTGACCAGACATTATTCTGCAGTATGGTCACTTTGATATCCTGTGGTGAGAAGGCATTGATCTGTGCGTTGGTGGTATTCACCGACACCGATACCCGCTGATGTGTCCTGAAGAAACTTACATTAAAGGGTTGTGTTATCTGTGCATTTACCGTCGCCTTGTTATTCACAATAAGAAACCGTTTAGTGAAAACAAGTTTTGAGGTATCATCATTCAAAAAAACCTTCAAGAGGTAATTTCCTGAACGAGTAGGTGTCATGTTCCTGTCGGGAAATACAAGCTGGTAATGCGTATATCTCGTGGCAATGATAGATGAATTGCGGTATGTGGTGATGCGGCTGCTTCTGAATCCTTTTATATAATCATAACTCTGGATATTGGCAGGTGTCCAGTCCGCATTGCACAATTGAAAAGTGTAATAATAATATTTCATGTCGGCATCCATGTCATCAAAATGCAGTTCCAGTTGGTCGCTTCCGTTCAGTATTAACACAGGATAGCTGTAAATGTCGCCGTACTTAAAGAGTTTTACTGTGCGGATATTTGGTTTATATATATGATCCGGCAACTGTGCTGTGGAAACAAGTGATATAAATATAAAAAAAGAGAAGAAAAAAATTTTCATCCTGTCTTAACTGATAATTGGTTCACAATATTGTGAATTTCGGGTAAAATAGCTCAGAAATCTTTTTAACCATCTTATTTTTGAGATACAATTAATCCAATTTGAAGGTTGCAGGCTTTATAGCAAACCGGATAGCAGTGAATCGGTCCGGCGATGGTAGCCGGAAAAGTTCTTTTTCCCGGTTCATCATACGTCTTTCCATTGTGGCCACTATTATCAGTGTCGCCGTGATGATCGTTACCTTATCGCTTGCCAATGGCTTTCAGGCAACGGTGAGCCAGAAGGTATTCAGCTTTCTTGGTCATATACGCATACAGGAAAAACAGCAGGAGAGAGCTATTATCTCTGAAGAATCTCCCATTATTAGAAATGATTCGCTGGCCGAAAAGATCCGGAAGTATCCAAACGTTGCAAGTATTCATCCTTATTCCACCAAATATGCCATTCTGAAAACAAAGGATGAGATAGAAGGTGTGCTCTTCAAAGGCGTGGACAGGGATTTTGATTTCAGCCATATACAACCTTTTATCAAAAAAGGGAACCCCATACATTTCAATGACAGCAGCTACAGCCGGGAGATCATGTTATCGGCGAATACTGCTGCCGAACTGAAACTGGATGTAAACGACCGGATACTCATTTATTTCATCAGGCCAAACGGAAATATCAGGCCTGATAAACTGACCATTACCGGAATTTACAAAACAGGTATTGAAGAGTATGATAAAACATTTGCTATTGGCGACATCAAATTAATTCAAAAGCTAAACAGGGATAATGCCGAAGACAGTTCATACGAGAACGAAGTGGGTGGATATGAGATTTTCCTGAAAGATTACAAACAGATCGATAAAACGGCTGAAGCCATTTATAACATGGATGACTTTCCCGCAACCTGGAATGCGGTTAGTGTAAAAAACATCTCCCCTAATATTTTCGACTGGCTGAACATGCAGGATAATACCCGTAATGCGCTTATCGGCATTATGGTGATCGTTGCTGTGATCAATCTGATCACCTGTCTCATTGTATTGGTATTGGAAAGGATAAGGATGATCGGCATATTGAAAGCACTTGGCGCTACTGACTGGACAGTGCAAAAAATATTTCTCCGTCATGCATCCATCATCACTATTACAGGAATTGTGATAGGAATCGCTTTTGCGCTTGGGTTATTATGGTTACAGCAGGCTACCGGATTTATTAAACTGAAAGAAGAAGCTTACTACATGACAGAAGCAGCCGTAAAAATTGTTTGGTGGCAGGTGGGAGTTATTGCCTTGGGTACACTGGTCATTTGTTTTTTTGTTTTGATGATCCCATCACTATTTGTGAGAAAAATTCAGCCGGTGAAAGTGATACAGTTCAGGTAATATGAGACAGAATTAGAGCAGCTGCCACTGCGGCATTTAACGATTCAGCCCTACCTTTTTTTGGAATGGTGATTTTTACATTGCATAGTTTCAAAACTGATTCACTGATCCCTTTTGATTCATTGCCGATAACAATAATTCCTTCACTCAGTTTTTTCATACCGGTAAGATCCTGACCTTCCAGTGCTGCAGCATATACCCGGATATCTTTCTGCATAGCTAACCATTCCCCGAGGTTTTTGTAAAACACTTTTACCCTTGCAATACTACCCATTGTTGCCTGTACCACCTTGGGATTGTACACATCTGCAGAATCATTACTGCAAACGATTTGTTCAACTCCAAACCAGTCAGCAATCCGGATGATGGCGCCAAGGTTTCCGGGGTCTTGTATGCAATCCAATGCCAAGGTGATCTTCTCTTTTGTTATTATGTCTTTATCTTCTTCAAACTGTTTTACAACTGCTAGCACTTTATTGGCTGTACTGAGTTGTGAAATTTTTTCTAATTCAACTTCAGTTATCTCTGTAGCAACAATCCCTTTCAGATTTTTTTTATTCGCATCAATCCATTCTTTTGCAGCAAAAATTTCTTTTATGGATGCAGGCTGATATTCCAATATCTCTTTTACCAGCTTTGGACCTTCTGCAATAAAGACTCCCTCCTGCTGCCTGAATTTTTTCTGGCCTAAAGTTTGAATATATTTGGTCTTCTGTTTAACAAGCATAGATTTTCAGTCAATTATGGTAACAGGCCGGCCTGATCTTTACTCCACCACCCGCAAATTTATTATTGTGGTGCTACTGTTATCAGCAAGCATATCCTGTACAATTATAAAAAATTATCCTTCTAACAAACCCTTTGTTTATAAAACAAATATCCGGGTTAGCGGCAACTTTTCAAACGATTCAGTTGAATTACTTCAGTCAAGACTAAAAGGACAACTGGATGACAGCATGAAATCAAGGGCAGTTTCAAAGATCTTCTGGAGTGTGATGAAGAATCCACCGGTGTATGATCCAGCCAATGCTGATAAATCTATCCTGTATATGCGGGCATTGCTTGTCTCACTCGGTTATTTCAAAGACAGCATTAACTATAAAGCTGTTATTGATACCGCGGAAAAAAATCAGTATCGCACTACCATTGATTATGAAGTAAAGCCAGGAAAGCCGGTCAGGCTCGATTCAATCAGTTTCAATATAAAAAAACCCGAACTCCAACAACTGACCATCAGCCATCTTAATAAATCGCTATTGAAAAAAGGAGAGCCTTTTGCGAAGGCAACCATTTCGCAGGAACTGGACAGACTCACATTGCTTTACCGGAATAATGGGCACCTGAGATTTGGCCGTGACCTGCTGCAGGGATTATGGGATACTGTAGATGTATCATTATTAAAGCCCGGAATCGATCCCTTAGAACAACTGGAAATACTGCAGAAACTGAGAGAAAGAAGGCTAAACCCGACAGCCGATCTTGAAATAAGGTTAAAACCCGGCATCGACACAAACCGCCTGAACAGATATTTCATCGGTAATATCTCTGTTTATCCTGATTTCGATCTTGGCGGAGATACTACTAACTATAAACAAGCAGTTGCAGATGAGATAAATGTTTTTTATCACCAGGAATTATTTAAACCAAAAATATTTCCCCCGTATATTTATCTGTATCATGACAGCCTTTATAAACAAGGGAATTATATAAAAACGATTAACCGTTTTAATTCTCTCGGTTCTTGGCGGCTGGTAACTATTGATCAATTGCCCCGCAAAGGACAGGACACTGCTGACTTTATTATCCGGTTAACAGCAGCCAAAAAGTATTCTTTCACCACTAATCTCGAAGGAAGCCTGAACAACAGCGCCGTATCAGGCAACCTGGCCGGATTCAGCATCAACGCTGTTTTGCAAAACAGGAATGTGTGGAAAGCAGCCAATCAATCAAGCTCAAGTATCCGTTTTGGTGTTGAAACAGGCGGTGACACAACAACTAAAGTAAAATTTGTTCAGACAAAGCAGCTTAGCTTTAGTCATTCCGTTTATTTTCCCCGACTGGTATTTGTTAATAACTTATTTTCAAAAAAGATACGGGAGAATTCAAGCACATCACTTTCCTTTAATGCAGCAACTACTGAACGGAGAAATTTATTTAATCTTAGCACAATAAACGCATCCTGGGGTTATAAGTTTGACTGGAATAAAAGCTCTCTTTCTATCCGCATCCCTAATTTTGAATATTCTTTACTGAAACCAAAACCTTTATTAAAAGATACCTTGTTCGTAAACAACCCGGGATTAAGGTACATTTTTACTGATGGATTCATTTCTTCCATCATTGCCACTTATACCCGATCAGGTGGTAAAAAGAAAAATATAAATTTTTTCAGAGCAAACATCGAATCATCCGGATTAATGGCTGGTCTGTTTAAAAGTAAATTCCTTGATTCAAACCTATATCGCTTTATAAAGTTTGATGCAGAATTTACCCGAAAGATCTTTTTTGGCAAATCAGCTCTTGCTCTACGCATGTTTGCCGGTTTCGGTTATGAATTTGAATCTACTGCTGATACATTAAAAAGAAACAACCTCCCTTTTTTCAAGCAATATTTTGCGGGCGGGCCCAACAGTATGAGGGCATGGGCATTGCGCAAACTCGGACCGGGTTCTTCCATCAAAAGTTTTGACCTGGATCCGCAACGTTATGGTGATGTGCAATTGGAAGCTAATATTGAATATCGCTACCCTATTGCTGTTATTACAGGAGTGAAATTAAACGGGGCTGTGTTTGCTGATATTGGCAATATATGGTTTATGAAAAAAACAGAAACCAGACCTCCAGAGGAAATTTTTAATTTAAACAGGTTTGGAAAAGATATTGCAATCGGTTTAGGTACAGGTTTGCGGGTAGATTTCGGTTTTTTAAAGTTGCGTCTTGATTATTCTTATAAAGCAAAAGACCCAAGCCCGGATAAAAAAGAAGCGCAGAACAAATGGTTTTATAAGGCAGAATTATTTAACGGACAGTTCCAGCTTGGCATCAGTTATCCTTTCATTCTATAGCCTTCACTCTCGCTTCAAATTCTTCTATCGTCATTGTGTTATTGAGAGTGAATGTACCAATTCTTGTGCGGCATAGGCTGCTTAGATAAGCCCCGCATCCCAACGCTTCACCAAAATCATTTGCAAGACTGCGGATATAAGTACCGGTAGAACATACCACTCTGAAATAAACAACAGATAATTCAGTTTTTAATATTTCAAACTCACGGATCATTATTGGTCTTGGTTCCAGTTTTACTTCCATTCCTTTTCTTGTCAATTCATATACCCTTTTGCCTTCAACTTTAATAGCTGAATGAATCGGTGGCACCTGCATAATGCTGCCGATAAACTTCTTTGTAGCTTCAAGGATATTTTTTTTGGAAAGTTGATCAACCGGTTTGAAATTCTCAGGTTCGCTTTCCATGTCATATGTCGGAGTGGTGGCACCAAGTGTGAATGAGCCGGTATATTCTTTTTCCTGCGACATATATTCATTTATCTTCTTTGTGAATTTACCTGTGCAAATAATCAATAATCCCGTTGCCAGCGGATCCAGTGTTCCGGCATGCCCTACTTTTTTTATATGAATAAGATTCCGGATCTTTTTTACCACATCAAATGAAGTCCATTCAAGTGGTTTGTTAATGAGCAGCACTTGTCCTTCTTCGAATACGTTCGTTGCTGGTTGTTGGTTACTGGTCACTGGTTTTTTAGATTATTTAAAATTTTTGATACCGGATTGTAAAGATAATCTCTCATGAATCAATATGACCAGCAACTAAATCGACATTCTTGTTTTCAGTTCAAGATATTTATTAAAGGTATTCACTGTCAGGTTTTCTGGAGTAGTTAAAATAGATGGAATCCCGTTTTTATGAAGTTCTTTTACCATCAGTCTTTTTTCATACGCAAACTTCTCAGCAATGGTTTTTATGTAAATTTTTTCCAGTGAATCGGCTCTCTTATCGACGAGAAACTTCAGTTCAGTATTTTCAAAGAAAACCACCAGCAACAGGTGATAATGAGCAATCCGACTCGGATTAGTAACCTTTTGACAAGCTGTCAATTTCCAACTCAAATAATGATTGAATTTGTTCCATAATTTTTTTTGGTTTGTATAAATATAAGGCTTTCTGAAAAAAGTATTTTAGTTGATTTTTTTTTAATTTTCTATTTCTAATACGCCTTTGCAAACAAAACTCTTTGAACGGAAGAATTGCCTGTTAAAACACACTTCCCCTCTTCTTTAGGATTGTTCATCGGAATACAACGGATCGTTGCCTTTGTTTTTTCTTTTATTCCAGCTTCCGTTTCGGCTGTACCATCCCAATGTGCAGCAACAAACCCGCCTTTCTCATCCAATAATTTCTCAAATTCATCCCAGCTATCTGCATTTGTTATATGTTCATCACGGTATGATTTTGCTTTATTGAATAAATTATGCTGAATGTCCAACAACAGGCCGTCTACATATTGTGCAATGCCGTCAAGGGTAACCACTTTCTTTTCCTTCGTATCCCGGCGGGCTACTTCAATTACATTTTTTTCCATATCCCTTGCTCCTAATGCCAGTCTTACCGGTACTCCTTTTATTTCATATTCGGCAAATTTCCATCCGGGCCTGTTATTATCATTATCATCAAACTTCACCCTCACTCCCAGTTTCTTCAGGTGTTCCGCTATTTCATTTGCTTTGGCATTAATTTCCGCTTTTTTCTCATCCCCTTTATAAACAGGTACAATTACGACCTGCAGAGGTGCAATCTTTGGCGGCAAAACCAATCCCTGGTCATCACTATGCGCCATCACCAATGCGCCTACCAGCCTTGTACTCACTCCCCAACTGGTAGCCCATACATGTTCAAGTTGATTTTCTTTGTTCAGAAATTTTACATCAAATGCCTTGGCAAAATTCTGTCCAAGGAAATGAGATGTACCGGCCTGCAATGCTTTCCCATCCTGCATCAATGCTTCAATACAGTAAGTATCTTCGGCACCGGCAAATCGTTCGCTTATTGTTTTTACCCCACGAATGACAGGCACCGCCATAAACTCTTCCACAAACGTTGCATATACTTCCAGCATTTTTTCTGCTTCCGCAACCGCTTCTTCTTTTGAAGCATGTGCCGTATGGCCTTCCTGCCATAAAAATTCTGCTGTCCGCAAAAACAACCGTGTCCGCATTTCCCAACGAACCACATTGCACCATTGATTAATCAACAATGGAAGGTCACGGTAAGATTGTATCCAATCTTTATAAGTATTCCAGATGATCGTTTCACTGGTCGGGCGGATGATCAATTCCTCTTCCAGCTTTGCTTCCGGATCAACTACCACTCCCCCGCCACCGGTATCATTTTTTAGCCGGTAATGCGTTACTACAGCACATTCCTTGGCAAAACCCTCCACATGTGCCGCTTCCTTACTTAAAAAACTTTTGGGTATGAATAAAGGAAAATAAGCATTCACATGTCCTGTATCCTTGAACATTTTGTCGAGTGCAGCCTGCATATTCTCCCATAGTGCAAAGCCGTATGGTTTGATAACCATACAACCTCTTACGGCCGAATAATCTGCAAGTCCACCCTTTATCACCAAATCATTATACCATTGCGAATAGTCTTCCGATCTTGACGTAATCTCCTTGCTCATGTTTCAACGTTTAATTAGAATCTGACCTTTAAATTTAATTTAACAGCAACCGATGCAATATTTTCTTTGATGGCTGAATCTTTGCTGCATAAATGCAAACGATTGTGCGCCTCTTAAAGTCGCACAAAAGTAGTAACTTCATTTTTAACCCGATAAACCATTTGCCATGAAATCTTCAATTCTACTCCTGGTAGTTATTGTTGCTGCTTTCAGCAGTTGTACCACAGCTTACAAAACCGGTCAAACTCCTGATGATGTTTATTTTTCTCCTACCCGTCCACATCAAGACAAAGAACAAAATTATTCAGAAAGATATGATGACAGGGAATCCCGATACAGCGACCAATATTATGACGACCGCTATCTGAGGATGAAAGTTCATAACCGCACCAGGTGGAGTGATCTGGATGACTGGTATTATTATGACAGGTATAGCCTTGGCTACAATTATTACTACGGCAGTTATCACAATCCTTATAATTCATGGAACTATTATTACAACCCTTATTGCTGCTGTCGTACCAATAATAATTACAGCAACCCAAAAACAAATATTGCTAATAACAAACCGAGAGTTTTCAATCTTGGGACTTACATTAGCAATAACTCCGGTGGATCCTATTCAAATCCAAAGTTTGGAGGGCAAACCACTACAACCAACAGCAATACATATAATGGGCCAAGGAATAGTACTAATAGTAATACCGGAAGAAGCAGCAATTCAGGCAACATTCTGAGAAGTATTTTCAAAAGCAACAATTCAAGTTCTTCTTCAGGAAATAGCAGCACCAACAATAGCTCTTCATCGGGTAGCAATAATAACAGCAGTAATAGTTCCGGTTCTTCTTCCAGCAGCAGCGCACCTGTAAGAAGATTCTGATCCATCTTTGATCATTTTAAAGTTGAATCAAAGCTGTTAAACACCCTATTCGTTACTATTAACTCATGCTACCATGAAAAAGATATTCCTGATACTTTCCTGTATCACTTCCTCATGCCTGTTTGCACAGGAACCGGCTGATGCATTACGATATTCCTGGATCATTTCAGGCGGCACTGCCCGTCAGCAGGCAGTGGGTGGAGCCATGGCTTCACTTGGCGGTGATCTATCTGCTCTCTATGTAAATCCTGCCGGACTTGGCTTTTATAAAACAGGTGATGCAGTAATAACTCCCGGCTTTGATCTTACTAACAACAAAGCCACTTATTTCGGCAGAACCGAATCCAGCAAAAAGAATAATCTTTCTTTTGGCGCTTCTGGTATGGTATTGGGAACAGGTACAAATAACAAATGGAAGAAGAAATCAGGGGGGGCTGCCTTCGCAGTAGCAATAAACAGAACGGCGGGATTTGGCAGCAACCTGCTTTACCGCGGACTCAATAATCAAAGTTCCTATTCACAAAAATTTCTTGAAGAGATCAGCAGCAATAATGACAAGGATGCTAATCATGTGGCAGAAGAATACCCTTTTGGAACCAGCCTTGCATTCAATACTTACTGGATCGACACTATTGCCGGTGGCACTGCAAATAATTACCAGTTCCAGACAAGGGCGCCGATCGCAACGGGACTGATACAAGAAAACTCAATCATCAACAAAGGTGGTATCACTGAACTGGCATTGGGATTTGCTGGGAATTCAGGAGATAAATACTTTTTTGGTGTTACCATGGGCTTGCCATTTCTGCATTATAAGAAAGAAGCCACTTTTACTGAAGCCGATGGCACATCGAATACTGCTAACAAATTTGATTTCGCTTCAATTACCGAAAACCTGATTACAGATGGTTTTGGTCTGAATCTGAAACTGGGTTTTATCTATAAACCAAAAGAATTTGTAAGGCTTGGTCTGGCGGTTCATACACCAACTCTTTATATATTGACTGACAAATACAATGCATCTGTGACCACCAATACTGAAACATACAAAGGACAATTGGTACAGAGTTCAGACCTGTTTAGCAACGGCACTGATGCAGAATTCAAATATTGGCTGGTTTCGCCATATCGCATCATGGCCAGCGCATCGTATGTTCTCAGGGAAATAGAAGATGTGCGAAAACAGAAAGGATTTCTTACCGCAGATATCGAATATGTAAATTATAAAGCTTCCTCTTATAAAACCGACCCCGAAGGCGACAATAGCCAAAGCACCAAAGATTACCTAAAATCATTAAATAAAGCGATTGACAATGCGTATAAGGCTGCTTTAAATTTCAAGGTTGGAGGTGAACTGAAATTCACCACCATTATGGCCCGTCTCGGGGCTGCTTATTACGGAAACCCTTACAATGATCTCGGTCATGGAGAAAAAGGAGACCGTTTTCAGTTAAGTGGCGGGTTGGGTTATCGCAACAAAGGAATTTTTGTTGACCTCACTTATGTGCATACAATGGGAAAAGATATTCATTTCGCCTATCGTTTACAAAACAGTCCATTCCAGGCTGCAACAATAAAGTCAACCGGAGGAAATATTTTTGCAACAATAGGTTTTAAAATATAGTCGCAATCAAACCGGCTGTTTGTGAAAGAGCTCCGACTTAAGCGGGGCTTTTTTATGCAGAATCCTTACCTTAGGCGATAAGCTTTTACAATGAAAAAATATTTTTCTCCTCTCTTTTTGTTTGTATTGTTTTTTTCAACAGCAAATGCACAACCATTTGATGCAAAGTATTTCAATGATATGAAATGGCGGATGATCGGTCCGCACCGCGGTGGCAGAACAGTTGGCGCAGTTGGTGTCCCGCAGCAGCCGAATGTATTTTATATCGGTGTAAATAATGGCGGTGTCTGGAAAACCACTGATTATGGCAGAACATGGTTTCCCATTTTTGATGATCAGCCCACAGGGTCGGTAGGTGATGTCGCGGTAGCTCCATCAAATCCTAATGTTATTTATGTCGGGAGTGGCGAGGGAATTCAAAGACCTGATCTTTCTGTTGGTGATGGTGTTTATAAATCCATTGACGGAGGAAAGACATGGACAAATACCGGATTAAAAGATGCACAGCAAATAGGTGGATTGGCAATTGATCCAACAAACGAGAATAAGGTTTTTGTTGCTGCACTGGGACATCCTTACGGACCAAATGAAGAGAGAGGTGTGTACAGAACTGTAGATGCTGGCAAAACATGGGAAAGGGTTTTATACAAGGATGAAAACACCGGGGCGATACAGGTAACCATTGATCCCAATAATTCAAATATCATTTTTGCTGATCTATGGGCTGGCAGGCAAGGCCCCTGGGAAAATGGTGCATGGAATGGAAAAGAAAGCGGTTTGTTTAAAAGTATTGATGGAGGAACAACATGGAAAAAGATTACCAATGGTTTGCCAACAACAGAACAGGGTTTGGGAAGAATCGGTTTCTGCATTGCACCCTCCGATTCTAAAAGAATGTATGCCACTGTAGATGCAGGAAGGGAAGGTGGCATTTATCGCAGTGATGATGCAGGTGAAAGCTGGTACAGGATACAAACCGATAATCGTTACTGGGGACGTGGCAGTGATTTTGCTGAAGTAAAATGCGATCCGAAAAATGCAGACATTGTTTATTCAGCTAATGTGGTTACATGGAAATCTGATGATGGAGGTAAAACATGGAATGCATTCCGTGGCGCTCCGGGTGGTGATGATTATCACCGCATCTGGATCAATCCAAATAACTCTGACATTATCTTAATTGCCAGTGACCAGGGCGCCATCATCACAGTAAATGGCGGGCAGACATTTTCAAGTTGGTATAATCAGCCAACAGCGCAGTTTTATCATGTAAGTACTGACAATGCATTTCCTTATAATGTTTACAGCGGTCAGCAGGAAAGCGGCAGTGTGGGCATTGCATCAAGAGGTAATGACGGCGGCATTACTTTCAGGGAGTGGCACCCGGTTGGCGCAGAAGAATATGGCTATGTAGCTGCTGACCCTCTTGATCCGAATATTATTTATGGCGGTAAGATATCCCGGTATGATAAACGGACAGGGCAAACGCAAAATATTTCTCCTGAAGCAGTGAGAAGCGGCAAATATCGTTTTATAAGAACAGCTCCCGTTTTGTTCAATCCGATTGATAAAAAAACATTGTACTACGCCGGTAATGTTTTGTTCAAAACAATGAATGGCGGCAATAGCTGGCAGATCATTAGTCCTGACCTAACCAGAGAAACTTATGACATACCATCAAGCGTTGGTATCTACACGACATCTGATATGAAGACAATGCAGCAGCGTGGTGTTATTTATACGGTTGCTCCATCTTACAAAGACATCAACACTATCTGGTGCGGTACGGATGATGGACTGATCCATGTAACAAGAGATGGAGGAAAGACATGGAAGAACGTTACACCCCCTGAGATCACAAGCTGGAGTAAAGTTTCATTGATGGATGCAAGCCATACAGATGTAAATACAGCTTATGCAGCCGTAAACCGCATCCGTTGTGATGATATGCGTCCGCATATTTACAGAACAAGAGATGGCGGCAAAACATGGAAAGAAATTGTAAATGGTTTGCCCAACGATCCGATCAATGTGGTAAGAGAAGACCCGGTTCGCAAGGGATTATTATTTGCCGGAAGTGAAAGAGCCGTTTATGTTTCTTTTGACGATGGAGAACATTGGCAGAGCTTAAGATTAAATATGCCGGCAACTTCAATTAGAGATTTAGTAATAAAAGACGATGATATAGTTATCGGCACACATGGAAGAAGTTTCTGGATACTGGATAATATAACTCCGTTACGTCAATTAACATCAGGACTAATAAATGGAAAAGCAATTCTTTATAAGCCGCAAACTGCTTATAGAGTAAGATGGAATATGAATACAGACACACCGCTGCCTCAGGAAGAGCCTGCAGGTCAAAATCCCCTTGATGGTGCTATTATTGATTATTGTTTGAATGAAAAAGCAGACGATGTGAGACTTGAAATATTCCAAACATTTCCGACAGGTATTGCACGAAGCGGAATAAAACTTTTGCATGTATATTCAAATAAAGACACTCTTTACAGAATTGGCGATGTAAATATTCCGCTTTATTGGATAAGACCACAACAAATTCTTTCTTTTGAAAAAGGTCATCACCGGTTTTTATGGGATATGAAACTACAGCCATTGAATATTCTTCCCTCCTATCCTATATCAGCAACTTATATGAATACAGAACCCGATCAAACAGCGCCTTGGGTAACGCCTGGTAATTACCTTGTGCGCATTACAATTGATGGTAAAAAATATGAACAAACAATTACTATCAAAGCAGACCCACGGGTAAAAACCGGAATAAAAGATTACCAATTACAGTATGATTTATCGCTTCAATGTTATGAAGGAAGAAAAGAGTGCATGAGAATCTTAGAAGAAATAAGATTGTACCGTTTGATGTTGCGTGGCCAAATGACCAATCCTCCTGTAACAGTTGCTGATGAACTGAATAAAAAAGACAAACAGGCTGCATTGATGGAAAACAATCCGTCGGGAAGTGATGACCCAAGCTTCAGAAGATGTAATAATTCATTCGTAGCCATTTTCAATACGCTGCAGGATAGTGACCGGCCTCCGACTGCACAGGCCATCACTACATTGGCAGAAACACAAAAACAATTACAAGAATTAAAAACAAAATGGATGGCATTAATAGGTAACTAATACCACGTAACTCCTTGATGCAACCCTTTGTCAGCAAGGCTCAAAACCTTACCTTTGCCCGCCCGGATGAACCATCCGTTCGGACGGGCGGCACGAAAAAAAGAGAACTATGCCGGATATTTTTGAAAGATTATTAAAGAATTATGGTCCTATCGGGCAGCATCGGGAAAGGGCACATGGATACTTTGCATTTCCCAAACTGGAAGGTGAGATCAGCAGCCGCATGAAATTCCGCGGCAAAGAGGTGATCGTATGGAGCCTGAATAATTACCTCGGCCTTGCCAATCACCCTGAAGTAAGGAAAGCAGATGCAGAAGGGGCTAAACAATATGGTCTTGCCTTGCCCATGGGTGCCCGGATGATGAGTGGCAACAGTAACCTGCATGAACAACTGGAAGCTGAACTGGCGGCTTTTGAACATAAGGAAGATGCAGTACTACTTAATTATGGTTACCAAGGAATGGTAAGCCTGATAGATGTATTATGCAGCCGTCATGATGTGATCGTATATGATGCCGAAAGTCATGCCTGCATTATTGACGGTGTTCGTTTACACCCGGGACATCGTTATGTGTTTAAACATAACGACGTGGAAGATTGTGAGAAACAGTTACAGCGGGCAACTGCATTGATTGAAAAACAAAATGCCGGCGGCATATTGGTTATTACAGAAGGTGTGTTTGGTATGGCCGGCGACCAGGGCAAATTGAAAGAAATTGCTGAATTGAAAAAGAAATATGAATTCAGGTTACTAGTTGATGATGCTCATGGATTTGGTACACTAGGTAAAACCGGCGCTGGCGCAGGAGAAGAACAAGGTTCCCAGGACAAGATCGACCTTTACTTCTCCACTTTTGCCAAATCAATGGCAAGTATCGGTGCCTTTATTGCCGGCGACAGAAAGATCATTGATTATATCCGTTATAATATCCGTTCACAGATCTTTGCCAAGAGCTTGCCAATGCCGCTGGTAATTGGTAATCTGAAAAGACTTGAACTTCTTCGTAATCATCCTGAACTGAAAGAAAAACTCTGGAGTAATGCCCGCAAATTGCAAAGCGGATTAAAAGAAAGGGGATTTGACATTGGTAAAACTGATTCAGTCGTTACTCCCGTTTATATGAAAGGTGACGTACCTGAAGCAACTGCTATGGTGATGGATCTCAGAGAAAATTATCATATATTTACATCGATCGTAGTGTACCCCGTTATTCCAAAAGGACATATTATTTACCGCTTGATCCCTACTGCTATCCATACAGATGAGGATATTGAAACCACTTTGAATGCATTTTCAGAGACCAAGAAAAAACTGGATGCAGGGGAATATAAGGCAGAGGCTATACCGGATATGGCGGATAGCAAATAATAACGATTCTAAAGGCGGGATGACGACCTTTTTTATTTGTACGGCAATCTCCTTTCCTCTTATTCCTTTACATTTATACCTGTTAAAAAACCAGTTTTATGCGCAAATTTTTTTTTCTTGTACTCCTGCTGCCATTATTTACAGCAGCACAAAAAAAACAGATAACATTAGAAGATATCTATAAGAAAGGGATCTTTCGTGGAGAACAGGTCAGGGCCGACTTTGGACAAACAAAGAAAGACCCGGAAATTAAAACCGACAGCCTGAAAGATGAAACCGGTAAGCTCTTTGGACAAGCTGATGATATCATATTCAGTGAAGATTATCCGAATATCGTTTTACTGAAAAAAGGTAATGAACAGATCTACCGCCGCTCTTCGAAAGCATTTGTTTACCTGTATGAAGCAAATACAAAAAAGCTGACAAAGCTGGCAAAGGAAAAAGTGTTACACCCTTCTCTTTCGCCGGATGGAAAGAGAATTGCATATGTGATGGAGAACAATCTATATGTGTTTGACATTGCAACCAAAAAATCAAAAGCAATTACCAAAGATGGTAAATGGAATTATGTGATCAACGGGAATTGTGATTGGGTTTACGAAGAAGAATTTGAATTTACCCAGGCATATGACTGGAGCCCGAAAGGGAATTATATCGCTTTCTACCGTTTTGATGAAACTAAGGTAAATGAATACGAATTCACACAGTTTGACAACACTTATAACAAGCAGTATAGTTATAAATACCCCAAGGCCGGTGATGCTAATTCGCAGGTGGATATTTATATATATAACATCGCAACCGGCAAAAAAGTAAAAGCACAGTATGAACAGGGAGATATTTATATTCCCCGTATCAAATGGACGCAGGATGATAATTCCCTTGTAGTATTCTGGATGAACCGCCACCAGGATGATCTGAAACTATTGCTCGCTAATGCAAAGACTGGTGCCAGCAATCTGCTGTATGAAGAGAAAAATAAATATTTCGTGGAGATCAATGATGATTGGTGGTTTCTGAAAGACGGTAAGAATTTTCTTTTTACCAGCGAAACGAATGGATACAGGCATTTATACCTCGGTAGCCTTGATGGCAAAACAAAAACCCAGGTAACTAAAGGGAACTTTGAAATAACCGATGTAAACGGTGTGGATGAAAAGAACCGGCTTATTTATTATACCCTTGCGTATCCCCGGCCAATGGACAGGAATTTATTTGTCACCAATTTCGACGGAACAATAATTTCTCAGCTTACACAGGGAGAAGCATGGCACCGGGTAGTAATGAATGATGATTTCAGCAAATTCTACGATTACAGATCAGATCTGAATACCCCGCAGGTGGTAACACTCAATAAGATCGTTGTTAGCAACAATAATAATATCTCCGCCCAACCTGAGAAGACAGTAAATGAAAGCAATAAGCTAAAAACAAAGCTGGATGAATATGCCATTGGTAAAGCTGAATTCATCCGGGTGCCCAACAGTAAAGGCGATACATTGAATGGATGGATGCTGAAGCCGGCTGATTTTGAACCAAATAAAAAATATCCTGTACTGTTTTGCAATTACGGGGGCCCGGGTTCACAACAAGTGGCGAATCGCTTTGGCGCTGTGAGCATGTGGCACCAGTTACTGGCAGAAAGAGGTTTTATTATAGTAAGCGTTGATAACACCGGTACAGGCTTCAGAGGAGAGGAATTTAAAAAGAAAACATACCTGCAATTAGGAAAGTACGAGATAGAAGATCAGATCGATGCCGCAAAATATCTCGGTACAATGCCGTTTGTTGATAAAAATAATATTGGACACTGGGGCTGGAGTTACGGCGGGTTTATGAGTGCCCTGGCAATTACAAAAGGTAATGAACAATTCAGCGCAGCTGTTTCTGTAGCTCCTGTTACCAACTGGAGGTTTTATGACAACATTTATACAGAGAGATATATGCGTACGCCACAGGAGAATGCAAAGGGTTATGATGATAACTCTCCTATTAATTTCACCGATAAAATAAAAGGGAAGTACTTGCTAATTCACGGCACTGCCGATGATAATGTGCATTTTCAGAACAGTGTGCAAATGATAAAGGCGCTGGTAAAAAGCAATATTGATTTTGAGAGTGCTTATTATCCTGATAAAAATCATGGTATCTCAGGCATGATAGATAACACTTCTTTTCACTTATGGAGTAAAATGACTAACTGGATACTTACAAACCTGGGAAACGAGAATTCACAAAAGCCTGTATCAACCAGGCAGACAAAAGGTTTTTGACGCAACGACTTTTAAATAGCGAACCCCTCCAAAATGTGAGGTTTTTTTTACTGTCTCGTCCTAAAAAAAGAACCCCGACGTAAAGTCGGGGGTCCTAATCAAAAACCATTAACCATTAAACCTTATCCTATGAAAATTCATGGCTAATATCGTTAATAATAATTTAATACCAAGTTTTCTGAATTCTTTTTTTCCGCTTTTTGGGGAAATATGACAAAAACAAGAGATTTCTTGACCTGACACAATGCTATATGTAGAAAAAAATATACAACTCAATGGATAGCAGACCTTTGCCTGAATAATTCTAACTTGCTGAAGCTTTTTATTGACAAACAGGTTATCATCTGATATGAAAAAAATTGTGGTGGTCATTACAGGGGCAAGCGGCTCAATTTATGCAGCTGATCTGCTTACTAAACTACTCTCATTAAAGGATCAGTGGAGGGAGCTTGCAGTGGTGATGACAGAAAATGCAAAAGAAGTTTGGAAAACTGAATTGGAAAATGATTCATGGAAAAATTTTCCTGTAAAATTTTATAGTAGCACTGATTTCTATGCTCCATTTGCATCAGGTTCGGGACAGTATGACAGCATGATAATTATTCCCTGCTCAATGGGAACACTGGGCCGTATAGCATCGGGTATTTCGAATGACCTTATTACAAGAGCTGCTGATGTGATACTGAAAGAAAGAAGAAAACTCATTTGTGTAGTGAGGGATACTCCCTATAACCTTATTCATATCCGCAACATGGAAACAGTAACTCTTGCCGGTGGAATAATTTGTCCCGCTACTCCCTCCTTTTACAGCAAACCAAAAACCATTCAGCAGGTTGCAGCCACCGTTGTTGACAGGGTATTGGATCTTGCCGGATTTGACATCCAAACTTTTCGCTGGGGAAAATAAAAGGGCTTTCATTGCTGAAAACCCTTTCCCTTTAACCACACATTATTAAACACTACCGAAACTTAGTCAGTGTAGCGGCCGCCGGCATTTATCCAGTTGGTTATTTTTTGTCGTTCTGATGCCGGCATTAATCCTGACGGTGGCATCGGCGAAGGATTGCCATCCACGGCTCTTGCTTTTATCCGGTCTTTGAATTGCACGATATTGCAATCAATTGTCCAGTTCATTCCTCCCTGTGCATTGCCGCTGTTGTGGCAGCTCACACAATTATTCTGGAGTACCGTACGAACGGCAGCAAACAAAGGCCCTTCGGGTAAATCGGGAACTAAAACATTGTTTTGGGTTCCGGTACAGCCATTGGCATCTTTAGCTGTTACACTATATGCACCTGCTGCCAGGTTTGAAAAGACATTTGATGCCTGAAACGAGCCGCTATTTAACCTGAATGTATAAGGACCGGTTCCTCCACTGGGTGTTACTGTAATTGATCCGCTTGCCGGAGATTGACAAGGAGTATTCCCCACAACAGTATTCGATAATGTAATAGTAACTCCGGAGCATGGATTTGGAGCGGTTAATGTAAATGAATTCGTACCCGTACAACCATTTGCATCTTTAGCTGTAACAGTGTAGTTACCAGCCGCCAGATTACTGAATGTACCAGATGCCTGGAATGCACCGCCATTCAGGCTAAAGGTAAAACCGCCTGCCCCGCCACTTGCAGATGCTGTGATACTTCCATTGCTTTGTCCTGTGGTAGGGTTTACCACTGAACCAGTCACCGTTATTGTTACACCTGCACAGGGATTGGGATTAGTTAGTGTAAAAGAGTTAGATCCGGTACAGGCATTTCCATCTTTTGCAATAATAGTATACGAACCAGCAGCCAGATTTGTAAAATTTCCCGATGACTGAAAAGGCCCACCATTAATGCTGAAAGTAAATCCTGAACTGCCCGATGCAGTAACAGAAATACTTCCGTTGGTGCCACCAACTGTTGTCGGATTACTTGTTGTCCCGTTAACGGAAATAGTTACTCCGTTGCATGGATTCGGTGGCGGATTTGTTCCACCGCTGCCCCCTTTGCTGCAGGCATATGCAATCAAAACGACAGAAATCAGAATTATACTTAGCGAACGAAAAGACATTGATCCCATTGACTAATGTTTTTTTTTAACGAAAATAAATCAAAATTGTTTGCCGCTATTTATAATATAATAAAAAATTACTTGGGCTTCCTGTTATTAAATAGACTTATACCAAATGTAAAAAAATACCTCCACTGTTGAGTTTTACTTTACCAAATCCTACTCCTATCAATGGTAACTTGATGTAAGGTTCATCTGTAAGTGAAATGTGGTTTCCGATTTTCCGCTGATACCCTGCTGATATGGTCAGGATAGAGAAATAATGATTGTTCTGATCCCTGATTGTCCATTTTTTTGTAATGGTTAGACTTGTCGGGGTGTATTTGTAATAGTAATTATAAACTTCGTTTTTCATCAGTAGGGAGGAAACACCGGAAGAGGCAAACCAACTCCTTTTCTTTCCTGCCCCAAAATTTTAACTGAGCAATACCGGTATTTCATACACTTTACAATCTGCATCCACCTTTTCCAGGTTTGGATAATATGTCCACCACGCAGCCGGAGGATTATATGACTAAGGTGAAGCCGTGTAAACTTTCCGGCCTGCTATCTGGTATACCTGAAGTATGAGTTAATAAGTGATACAGCTTTACTTTATGGGCAATTTCTTTATTCTTGAAATCAGGAAAATATTTATAAAGATCATCATTTAGCGAGAGTTTAGTCTCTGATGCCAGTTTCAATATCCCATAAGCCACGAATGTTTTGCTGATCGACCCGACGTTGAAAAGAGTCTGAGTAGTAATTGGTTCTTTTGTCTGAATATCAGCTATGCCAATACCATTTTTTAAACGATTTTTCCATCCTTTACCAGCAACACTGCACCTCCCGGCTCACCGGGATTAAAATATGTTTGAAACAATGAATCGATCTCCATATTGATCTTTTTACCGTTTTGTGGCGCTACCCAAAAAGGAAGTAACAGAAAGGCAATTAAAAAAATTTTCATTTAAGCAGTTTATCAAATTTCCGTAATTCTTCTTTTTCTCCGCCTGTCAGGGTTTCATTATTATCATATTTCGATTTTAAAAATAAAACCCGTTTATGCTCCGATGCCCTTTTCAGGATCGATTCGATCAAATTCCCCGTTTCTTCATCTTTCTGATAAAGCGGCCCTGCTGTTCTTGGCGGAGGAGCTTTATCTTTTAATGGTTTTTTCAAAATGATGGCTTCCAGTGTTGCCAGTTTTGCAGCAGAAATGTTTTTCACTTTCTGTGCTTTACCATAAAGCCCCTGCAGCTGCTTTTTACTCAGCCCTCCCCTTTCCTGGTATTGAAATAGTATACTTTGCGCAAAAGCATTTTCAGGAAAGGCTGCCGCCACTTCTTTTAAAATATCCAGCACTATGTCAACATCCGGTTTTAGTCTTTTCATAATTAATAATGAAAATAAGAAACTTACATTTGAAGAGGAAATCAATATGCCCTTCAGTTATCTCGTATATGGTTCGTTGGGTTTACTGGTGCTGGTCTTCATTATCTGGCTTTTTTCCAGGAAGAAAAAATAGATAACCGATCAAGACATCGTAATTTTTGCAAAACATCAAGCCAACCCTCCCCTTTATCAAAGGCATTTTTAACCGGCTCATGGTTATGCTTTTTTTGTAGTGACAATATCTTTTATTCACTAAAAAAGTATTACCATGAAAAAGTCAATTGCAAAAATGCTGTCGTTGTTGCTAATGAGCACAACTCTGTTCTCGTTTTCCGGAAAACCGGGAGGAAAAGGTTTTGAAGTTTACCTGAACAATAAACTGATAGTTCAGCGATTCGGTAACCAGATGTATACCGCCCAGACCATTCAACTGAACCAAGGCTGTCCCAATGACGAACTGACCATTAAATACTACCATTGCGGCACGATTGGGAAGAACCGGGTATTGACAATAAAAGACGCTCAGGGTAAAACATTAAAGGAATTTCGTTTTGCAGATGCTTCATCCAACGCCGCTGCCATGAAATGCAGCGCAAAGGATATTTTCAGCTTGAAGAAAGGTAACAACAGCATTCTGAAACCTTATTATAGTTCCAGCGAATTTACAGCCGGAAGAATGCTGGCTTCTATTGTGAGCAGGTATTCCAGCACTTCAGAATTAGTGCCATGAAAAAATAAAGGCCGGTCTTTTCGGGCCGGCTTTCCTTATATGCAAATAAAATTATTTTGCAAATTGTTTCCTGATAAGATTCAGCGCCCCGCCCTCTTTGAACCAGTGGATTTGTTGTTCATTGTAAGTGTGATTTACTAATATCTCGTCCTTGCTTCCATCTTTATGATTTAAAACTACAGTCAGTCGTTTACCAGGAGAAAAAGACGTCAATCCTGTGATATCAATACTGTCATCTTCCTGCACTTTGTCGTAATCTTCTTTGTTGGCAAACGTCAATGCCAGCATGCCCTGTTTCTTCAGGTTGGTTTCATGTATCCTTGCAAAACTTCTTACTAAAATTGCCCTTACTCCCAAATGTCTTGGCTCCATCGCGGCATGTTCACGGCTGCTGCCTTCGCCATAGTTTTCATCTCCAACAACTACTGAACCAATGCCGGCAGCTTTATAAGCCCTTTGTGTAGCGGGAACCGGGCCGTATTCACCTGTCAGTTGATTTTTTACTGAATCAGTTTTCTCATTAACGAAATTGATCGCCCCTATCAGCATGTTGTTACTAATATTATCTAAATGTCCCCTGAACTTCAACCATGGGCCAGCCATACTGATATGATCAGTTGTGCATTTCCCTTTTGCCTTGATCAGGAGTTTTAATCCTTTCAGATCGGTTCCTTCCCATGCAGAAAATGCTTCCAGTAATTGTAATCGCTTTGAATCAGGAGCCACTTTAACCTGTATGCCGCTTCCATCTTTTGCAGGCGCCTGGTAACCCGGATCATCAACGGCAAAACCTTTTGGAGGCAACTCAAACCCGGTGGGTTCTTTTAGCATCACCTCTTCCCCTTTTGCATTCTTCAGTTTATCTTTTAACGGATTAAAAGAAAGTGTTCCCGCCATCGCCAATGCTGTGACTAACTCAGGCGAACCGACAAATGCATGAGTGCTGGAAAGTCCGTCATTTCTTTTGGCAAAATTCCTGTTGTAAGATGTGACGATGGTGTTCTTCCGGTTGGGATCATCAATATGCCTTGCCCACTGACCGATGCAGGGGCCACAGGCATTGGCCAACACCATTCCGCCTACATCTTCAAAATCTTTGATGAAGCCATCTCTTTCTATAGTAAACCGAACCGTCTCACTACCCGGAGTGATAGTGAATTCGGAAGCCGCTTTGATCCCTTTGCTCATTGCATCCTTCACAATAGAAGCAGAACGACTGATATCCTCATAAGAAGAATTGGTGCAACTGCCGATCAATGCCACTTCTATTTTATCTGGCCAACCGTTTTTGGTTGCCACTTCTTTTAATTGGGAGATCGGTGTTGCCAGATCGGGTGTGAAAGGGCCATTCAAATAAGGCTCCAGTGTATTCAGATCTAATTCCAGTAACTGGTCATAAAAATTTTTTGGATTGGCATATACATCTGCATCCGGACGAAGATGTTCACGGATACCATCAGCCAATGTTGCTACTTCTTCCCTGCCTGTTGCTTTCAGATAAGCACTCATCTTATCATCATAAGCAAACAAAGAACAGGTAGCCCCAATTTCGGCGCCCATATTACAAATGGTTCCTTTGCCTGTTGCACTCAAATTATCTGCTCCGTCACCAAAATATTCAATAATGGCTCCGGTACCTCCTTTCACTGTTAATTGCCCGGCCACCCAAAGGATCACATCTTTGGCAGATGTCCATCCATTTATTTTACCCGTTAGTCTTACACCGATCACTTTAGGCATCTTCAGTTCCCATGGCAGGCCGGCCATCACATCCACTGCATCAGCGCCGCCAACACCAATTGCCACCATTCCCAAACCTCCGGCATTGGGTGTATGAGAATCGGTTCCAATCATCATGCCTCCGGGGAACGCATAGTTTTCCAATACCACCTGGTGAATGATACCGGCACCGGGTTTCCAGAAACCAATACCATATTTATCAGAAATACTTGAAAGAAAATCATACACTTCACGGTTGGTTTCAATGGCTAATTGCAGATCTTTTTTAGCTCCAACCTTTGCCTGTATCAGGTGATCGCAATGTACCGTGGAAGGAACAGCCACTTTGGTACGGCCGGCTGTCATAAACTGCAGCAAAGCCATTTGAGCAGTAGCATCCTGCATGGCCACCCGGTCAGGTGCAAAATCCACATAATCTTTTCCTCTTGCATAAGCTGTTGCAGACAGGGCACCGTGCAGGTGTGAATACAATATTTTCTCAGTCATTGTCAGCGGCTTGCCCAGCAGTTTCCTGGCTATATCAATCCTGACGGGCATTGCACTGTAAACTTTTTTGATGAGGTCGAGGTCGAAAACCATGAGGCACAATTTGATAAGTAAATAATGAGCTAAATGCTGTGGAAAGTGCGGCGAAATTACGGAAATCGGCTGTGTGGATAACATGTCATTGGATGAATTATCAGAAAATTTCTAATTTAGCAATAGCATGAATAGATTTAAGAATTTTATTGAATGGAATGCCTTTGGAGTATGCACTACTATTGGCCGTAGGCTGGGCATTTCCACCAGCAGGATCCGCCAGTATTTCATGTACACATCCATTCTTACCATGGGTTCTCCCATCATTATTTATATGGTGCTGGCTTTCTGGAGAAATATCAGAAAGTATATCTGGGCAGCAAAAAGAAATCCCTGGTATTACCTTTAAGCTGACGTATCAGCTGCTGTTTTTTTCTATCAACGGATCATGATACATGAAATAAACTCCCCAAAGAGCAATTACCGCATGAGAAAGATAAACAAGGATACTGATGACAGGGGCCACATGGATGTCCAGCCCGAAATATCTTGCCCCTTCTAAAAAAACAAACTCTCTTGTTCCCAATCCTCCTCCTAATGAAATAGGAAAAACAGTTATCACTGCCGATGCAAGAAAAATAAATATCCATTCGCTCTGCTGAAGCGGCAACTGCAAACCCAACAGGATGCAATACACACAGGCCACTTGGAATATCTGCACAGCGAAGCCCCAAAAAAAAGTAGGCCAGAATGCTGCTAAAAAATCTTTGAAATAAGAACGGACGACGAAATAGAGTGACACGATAGCCAGCAATGATCCGGCAACAAGTATAACATCAATCGTTTTATTATCCAGTACAATAACACCGTAAACTGCCAGTAAAAGACCCAAAGCCAATAAACCACTGAAACGATCCAGCAACACAGCAACGGTTGTTTTCCTGTAAGAACTATTATACTTCTTAGCCAGCAATATCACTTTATAAGCATCTCCGCTGATGGCCCCGGGAAGAAAGAGATTATAAAACATGCCCAGCCAGTACAGCTTCAGGTTTTGTTTTTGTGAAAGATGAATATTGATACTGAGGAAATAAATATTAAGCCGGAATGAAGCCAGCAATTTGGAAATGGCCAATGCTGCCACAGCGAGAAGAAGCCAAAAAATATTTGCCTTCTTTACAGCCTCGCCGGCTTTTGCAAGATCAATTTTTGTGGAGATATACCAGAAGCAGAGAACCGTTATTGCAATTTTCAACAATAACTTCAGCAGCTTGATAGAACTGCGATCGTTTTGTAATGTGGCTTTCTCCATTTCAGATAAGCTCCTTCAGCTTCTCCACCACTATATCCACTTCTTCTTTTGTATTGTGCTTGCAAAAAGAAAAACGAACCGTCACCCGGTTGGGGTCATTGTTCAATGCCCTGATCACATGACTGCCCACATCGGCTCCGCTGCTGCAGGCGCTGCCGCCGGATACACAGATATTATTCATATCAAGACTGAAAAGGATCATCTCCGATCTTTCTGTCTTGGGAAATGATACACTCAAAACCGTATAAAGACATTTTCCTTCCTGGTCGCCATTGAACTGAACGCCTTTGATGTTTTTACGCAACTGTTCAATCATATAAGTTTTTAATGATTGAATGTATTTGCTGTCTTGTTCAAATCCGGCCATGGCAATTTCCAGCGCCTTGGCAAAACCAACAATGCCATACAGATTTTCTGTGCCGGCCCGCATATTTCTTTCCTGTCCGCCGCCGAGAATGAAGGGCTTTATTTTGATATTATCATTCACATATAAAATACCAATGCCCTTCGGGCCATGAAATTTATGTCCTGCGCCTGAAATAAAATGTATCGGCGTCTTTCTCAGATCAAGCGGGTAATGACCCACAGTTTGCACACAATCCGAATGAAAGATGGCCTTATATTCTTTACAAAGTTGGCCCACTGCATCAATATCCAATAGGTTGCCAATTTCATTATTGGCGTGCATCAGTGTGACAAGGCAGCGTTCCTTATAGGATGATAATTGTTCTTCCAGGTCAACCATATTCACATGACCATTGCTGTGCAGGATAACATAGCTGGTGGTCACTACTTCCTCCTGGTCAAAATGCTCCACCGTATGCAGCACCGCATGATGCTCAATAGGTGAACTGATGATATGGCGGCATCCAAGGTCACGGATGGCAGCGCCGATGGCGGTGTTATTACTTTCAGTGCCACCGCTGGTAAAGAATATTTCGCCGGGATGAACATTCAGCAGTTTGGCAACAGACTTTCTCGCATTTTCAATAGCCAACCTGCTCTCCCTGCCATAATAATAAATGGAGGAAGGGTTGCCAAACTTTTCGGTCATATATGGCAACATGGCTTCCAGCACTTCTTTATCCAGTGCGGTGGTTGCGGCATTATCGAAATAGATTCGGTTCATGCGCCCTGTTCCGCCAACTGGCGGAGAACTTAGTTAGAAATTGGCCCCAAAGATAAGTAAGGGAACTGTGATGGATGTTTTGCTGGCTATACAGATTTACTTTGATTATCAGCATTAAACTGTACCAGCTATTGCGTATATTACAAAGTTAGTGGCAATGGTAGGACGACCGCACCACAGATAAAAAACGATTAACTAAAAGCAAATAACAATATGTAAACATAATGTGCCATAAAAAAGCCCCGACTACCGTCAGGGCAATTTACCAGTCGGGCAGACTGGATTCGAACCAGCGACCCCTACGTCCCGAACGTAGTGCGCTACCGGGCTGCGCTACTGCCCGATTTATCCACCGTAGCTTAGCAAAGGTGGAAAAGGGTAATCATAAAAATAATGATTACCCTTTCAAATACTGTCGGGTGGACTGGATTCGAACCAGCGACCACTTGCACCCCATGCAAGTGCGCTACCGGGCTGCGCCACCACCCGAACTCTACCGGTATTGGGAGGGCAAATGTACGGCAGAATCAGGCAACTTTAAAATAGAAAACAATGCTTTATCTTCGCCACTTAATGAAGCTACTCATTAAGCAAGCAAGGGTTGTTGATCCCTCCTCCCCTTTCAACAGCCAGATCACTGATATTTTTATTGAGAACGGAATTATTACCCAGATAGCCAATAAAATTTCTGCTAAAGCTGACAAAGAAATAAACATTGAAGGCCTTCATGTATCTCCGGGTTGGGTAGATGTGTTTGCCAACTTTGCCGACCCCGGTTATGAATTCAAAGAAACATTGGAAACCGGTGCTGCTGCTGCTGCTGCCGGTGGATATACTGATGTATTTGTTATTCCGAATACAAAACCTGTTGTACATGACAAATCAGGAGTGGAATACATTGCTCAAAAAAGCAGATCGCTGCCGGTAAATATTCATCCTATCGGCGCTGTTACAAAAAATACGGAAGGAATAGAACTGGCAGAGATGTATGATATGAAGGCCAGCGGCGCTGTCGCTTTCGGTGACGGGATCAATAGTATCCAGTCTGTCGGTTTGCTGGTAAAATCCCTGCAATATGTAAAAGCTTTTGACGGCATATTGATACAGCTTCCGGATGATAAAAGCATCAATCCGCATGGACTGATGAATGAAGGGATCGTTTCCACACAACTGGGTCTGCCGGGCAAACCGGCTATGGCCGAAGAACTGATTGTGGCAAGAGATATCAAGCTTGCCCGCTATGCTGAATCAAAGATTCATTTCACCGCTGTAAGTACAAAGAAATCCCTGGATTATATCAGAAGAGGAAAAGAAAGCGGTGCCGCCGTCAGTTGTTCAGTCACTCCCTACCACCTTTTCTTCAGCGATGAAGACCTTGCTGGTTATGATACCAACCTGAAAGTAAATCCGCCGATAAGAGATAAAGAACAAAGAGAGGCGGTACAGAAAGCAGTGACAGAAGGAATAGTTGATTGCCTTGCCTCACATCATTTACCGAATGAATATGACAGCAAGGTGATAGAATTTGAATATGCAAAATTTGGAATGACCGGACTGGAGACCTGCTATGCAGTTGCTCATACCGTGTTATCTGGAATCAGTAATGAAAAATGGGTTGAACTTTTATCAGTGAACCCAAGAAAAATATTTGGCCTGCCTGCTGTTTCAATAAAAGAAGGTGGCGACGCATCGCTTACTCTTTTTGATCCTGTAAAAAAATGGAAGCCTAACGATGCGGATAGCCATTCAAAATCCCGTAACAACCCTTTCATCGGCAAAGAACTTACGGGAAAACCTCTTGGCATCATTAATAAAGGACAAATTATTCTTAGCTAACCTTCGACTATGCACATCAAACTTGTACCTGCTTTGAAGGGAGTTATTACTGCTGTTATCATGATCGCTATTGCGTTGGGTGTATATTATACTGATCTGCCTGCAGATTCTATGATACAATATTTCATATATGCTGTATATGCATTGGGTATACTTTGGGCATTGATCACTCACAGAAGATCGGCGGCATTCACCGGAAAATTCGGTGACCTCTTCAACCAGGGTTTTCGTTGTTTTATTGTTGTGATGATCATGATGGTGGCATTTACATTTGTCTTCAGTAAAATGCATCCCGAGTTTGCAGAAGAGTCTGCCAAATCGTATAAAGAAGCTTTACTTAAAGAAAAAGTAAAAGACAAAACACCAACTGAGATAGACGAGGATGTGAGGCGCTATAAAAGCCGCTATAATACAGTTCTGATTTACGGTGCAATTTTCGGATATTTGATAATCGGGGCCGGCGTTACTGCGGCTGCTTCGGCCGCACTGACCCGGAGAAGAAATTAATGGACCTTTCAATCGTCATACCACTTATTGATGAAGCAGAATCACTGCCTGAACTGACGGCATGGATCGAAAAAGTGATAAATGAGAATCATTACAGCTATGAAGTAATCTTTGTGGATGATGGCAGCAGTGATAATTCATGGAATGTTATCGAACAGCTCCGTTCAAAAAACCCAAATATCAAAGGCATCAAGTTTCAAAGGAATTACGGAAAGTCCGCCGGACTCAATGAAGCTTTCCGTGCCGCTACAGGCGATGTGGTCATTACCATGGACGCCGACCTGCAGGACAGCCCGGATGAAATACCTGAACTCAGAAGAATGATACTTGAAAATGGTTATGACCTGGTGAGCGGATGGAAAAAGAAACGCCACGACAACACTTTTACCAAAAACATTCCTTCCAAATTTTTTAATGCGGTTACGAGAAGAGTGTCCGGCATTAAACTTCATGATTTCAATTGCGGATTGAAAGCATATAAGAACAGAACAGTGAAGGGCATTGAAGTATATGGCGAAATGCATCGATACATTCCTGTACTGGCTAAATGGGCAGGTTTTAAAAAGATCAGCGAAAAAGTGGTGGAGCACCGTGCAAGGAAGTATGGCAGATCAAAGTTCGGATGGAGAAGATTTGTGAACGGTTTCCTCGATCTGCTTTCCATCAGTTTCGTTGGTAAATTTTCCAAACGTCCCATGCATTTCTTTGGATTATGGGGAACGCTGTTCTTCCTTGCCGGATTGGGCATAGCCGTTTACCTTATCATATCAAAATTCATGGATAAGGACTTTGCATTGACCAACCGTCCAGGTTTTTATCTTGCCCTTACCTCATTGATCATCGGTATGCAATTGTTCCTTGCCGGTTTTATCGGTGAACTGATCTCCCGTAATTCACCCAACCGCAATACTTATTTAATAGACAAGAAAACCGGTTTGTGATGGCAAACATTGTCATCATAGGACCCGGACATCCGTTACGGGGCGGATTGGCTACCTTCAACCAACGGCTGGCAAAAGAATTCAATGACCAGGGACATAACTGCTCCATTTATTCTTTCTCTCTGCAGTATCCATCTTTTCTTTTCCCGGGAAAAACACAATACAGTGATGAACCGGCCCCGGAAAATCTTGTCATCCATTCAGCCATTAATTCAATCAATCCATTTAACTGGCTGAAGATCGGGAAACGTTTAAAAAAGGAAAGACCTGATATTATCGTAGTTCGCTTCTGGCTTCCTTTCATGGGTCCGGCTTTGGGAACGATACTGAGAAAAGTAAGGAAGAACAAACACACAAAGATCATATGCATTGCCGATAATGTGATACCGCATGAAAAGAGGTTCGGCGATAAACCATTCACCAGATATTTCCTTAATCGTTGTGATGCTTTTATCACCATGAGTGAAAAAGTGATGAATGACCTGCGGAAATTCCAGAAAACCAAGCCGGCAAAACAGGTGAATCATCCATTATATGATAATTTCGGGGCAATCATTTCAAAAACCGAAGCCCGAAAACATCTTGGCCTGCCTGAAAATGAGAAGATCATTCTATTCTTTGGTTTTATCCGGCGATATAAGGGGCTCGACCTACTTTTTGATGCGATGTCCTGTTTAAAGAACATTAAACCTCAAACATTAAACCTTAAACTTTTAGTCGCCGGTGAATTTTATGAAGATGAAAAGCCCTATAAAGTACAAATAGATAAACTAGGAATAAAAGAACAGTTGATCTTAAAAACTGATTTTATTCCCGATAGTGAAGTGAAATATTTTCTCTGTGCTGCCGATGTAGTGATACAGCCCTACCGGAATGCCACACAAAGCGGTGTCACTCCTCTTGCCTATCATTTTGAAAGACCGATGGTGGTTACTAATGTTGGCGGATTACCTTCACTGGTTCCCGATGGCAAAGTGGGTATAGTAGTTGAGCCAACACCGCAGGCAATTGCAGAAGGCATTTTGAAGTTTTATCAATTAGGAGAAGACTATTTTATTCCTCATCTTCGCAATGAAAAACAGAAATACAGCTGGGCAAATCTTGTAAGAGCTATTCAAAGTCTTGCTGAGTAGCGAAAAAACCGATGAAGTGTGCGACGCAACGGAAGCTGACAGTAGCACTGGTGTCTGGCTAATAATTAATCATGTTAATCAGAGCAATCAGCGGTAAATGATATACAGAAGTAAAGCCCCTCTGCGAATAGGATTGGCTGGTGGTGGAACAGATGTCAGCCCCTACAGTGATCTCTATGGTGGAGCTATCCTGAATGCCACTTTATCTCTTTTTGCTAACGCAACGGTTGAACCAATTACAGAGAACAAGATCATTCTTGAAGCGATTGACCGGAATGAGGAACAACAATTCGATTGGAATAAAGAATTGCCTATTGATGGAAAACTTGATCTGCTGAAAGGCGTTTATAACCGGGTTCAAAAGGATTATGGTATAAAAGAGCAGGGCTTCCGTCTTTCAACATATGTTGATGCCCCAGCGGGATCAGGGTTGGGAACTTCCTCTACTCTTGTCGTGGCTGTTATTGGCGCTTTTACCGAAATGCTCCGACTGCCGCTTGGCGAATATGATATGGCACACTATGCGTATGATATTGAAAGAAAGGATCTGAAACTCGCAGGCGGAAAACAGGACCAGTATGCAGCTACATTCGGTGGCGTCAACTTCATGGAATTTTATGCAGATGATAAAGTGATCGTCAACCCGCTGCGGGTAAAACAACAACACTTATTTGAACTGGAAAATAATTTATTGCTTTATTATACGTCCACCAGCCGTGAATCAGCTGACATCATAAAGAAACAAAGTAAAAATGTAACTGATAAAAAAGAAAAATCGATCGAAGCTATGCACCAGCTGAAACAACAGGCGCAAATGATGAAAGAAGCATTGCTTAAAGGAAGGCTGAACGATATTGGTGAAATCCTTGATTTCGGATTTCAGCAAAAAAGACAAATGGCCGAAGGCATCAGCAACCCTTTGCTGGAAGAAATTTATTCAGCGGCAAAAAAAAACGGGGCAACAGGTGGTAAAATATCGGGAGCAGGCGGAGGCGGCTTTATGATATTTTACTGCCCGGGCACAACAAAATTCAAAGTGATAAAAAGTTTAATGACCTTTGGCGGAGAAGTAAAGAATTACCAGTTTGTAGAACATGGATTGAGGACATGGACGATATAGAACCGGGATTTACAAATTAAATAAGATCCGGAGGAAATTATGCAAGATAAAATCAGAAAAATCATTGAGACTTCAGTTGTAACAAAACAGAAAATTCAGCAAGATGAAACACTGCTTGCCAGCATCAGTAAAGTAGCTGACATCATTACTGATGCTTTTAAAAAAGATAAGAGGGTTTATTTCTGCGGTAATGGTGGCAGCGCCGCCGATGCTCAACACCTGGCCGCTGAATTTTCAGGCAGGTTCTATACTGATAGAAAAGCATTGCCTGCCGAAGCATTGCATTGCAACACTTCCTACCTGACCGCAGTGGCCAACGACTACGGCTATGATGTTGTTTTCTCAAGGATGATCGATGGCATCGGCCAGGAGGGTGATGTATTGATCGGTCTTTCCACTTCCGGTAATTCTCCAAACATCATTAATGCATTTGAAATTGCCAAAACAAAAGCAATGATAACAGTTGCATTCACAGGAGAAGCAGGGGGCAAAATGAAAAATATGGTTGATCACCTCATTAATGTCCCTTCTAACGATACACCCCGCATACAGGAAAGCCATATCATGATCGGGCATATTATCTGCCAGATTGTTGAAGAAAATTATTTTGGTAAGGCTTGATCAAAGAAGCGATCATATTAGCAGGTGGCCTTGGCACAAGACTTAAGGACACTGTTCCGGATCTTCCTAAATGCATAGCACCGGTTACAGGCCGCCCGTTTCTTTTCTATGTCATTAACTATCTGAGAAGCCAGGGCATTGAAAAATTCGTTTTTTCCCTTGGTTATAAACATGAGATCATTGAAGAATATCTCAACAATCAATTCCCCACATTCAATTTTCAGTGTTCAATTGAAGATGAACCACTCGGAACAGGAGGAGCCATTCAGTTGGCTTGTTCGAAAACTGATGACGAAAACATTGTGGTGGTCAATGGTGATACACTTTATAAAGGGGATCTTCACCAGGCTTACCTGTTTCATAGCAACAACATGGCCGAATGTACCATCCTGCTGAAACCCATGAAGGATTTTGACCGATATGGAGTGGTTGAACTTACAGAAGATAATCTGGTGAAAAATTTCAGGGAAAAACAAGCTTATGAATCCGGTAATATCAACGGTGGTGTATATATATTGAATAAAAACAAGTTCCTAGATGAAGAATTCCCTTCTAAATTTTCTTTTGAGAAAGACTATCTGGAAAAATTTTATACGCAAAGAAGGATTTATGGCCTGGTGCAGGATGAATATTTTATTGATATTGGCATCCCGGAAGATTACAACAAAGCCCAATCCGAACTTGCATCGGTTCCTTTACAGCTCAATAAAATTGACAAAAGCTGGACATTATTTATAGACCGAGATGGTGTGGTGAATCCTGAAAAAAAAGAAGATTATATCCGTAACAAAAAGGAGTTTAGTTTCTACAATGGCGTGAAAGACGCCTTTAAGAAGTTCAGCAACCTATTCGGGAAGATCATCCTTGTCAGCAACCAACGGGGCGTTGGCAGAGGCCTGATGACTGAAAATGATCTTGCCGGGATCCATGATTATATGACCACTGAGGTTGAAAATGCAGGCGGCAGAATAGACAAGATCTATTACTGTACCAGCATTGACAACAAACATCCTGACAGAAAGCCCAATCCCGGTATGGCTTTTCATGCCAAAAGGGATTTTCCTGAAATTGATTTTTCAAAATCTGTGATGATCGGCAACAAACTAAGTGATATGCTCTTTGGAAGAAATGCCGGTATGTACACGGTTTTTGCAGCCACTACTCATCCAGATACCCCCTATCTTCACCCCGATATTGACCTTCGGGTTGATTCACTGGCTGATTTTGCCAATACTTTATGATCCTTCACAAAATTTTACAACCTCTTAGGCGTTATTCCCATCTGTTGTTAGTCGTAACTTAGCTTTTAAATTCAAATATCATCCGGTGAAAAAATTTCTGATCAAGGCATTTTCCTTATTTCTTTTATTGCTGCTAGTGCATTTTGCTGCTCTGTCACAAAAGATTTCTTCTGCCGATCTGAAACAACTTAGGGCAAAAGAAGATACCTTAAAGAAGTTTTCTATGCATCTCAATACAGATAGCCTGACGGCTGACAGGATGATAGCAGACAGCAATTTCACCAAAACATTGGTAAGGGCATTGCAGATCAAAAACTCTTTCCTCTACCCTTTCGATTCGGTGCTGGGTGTGTCGAAATTATACGCTCCAGATACTTCTTTTCGCATCATTACCTGGACCATTTCGTTTGACGATTATTACTCCCGTCAAAAAGGAGCCATACAAATGCGAACAACAGATGGCTTTTTAAAGTTATTTCCACTCCGGGATGTATCAGAATTTACAGCCGGTGCCACAGATTCTTCCCGCACAAGAAATAACTGGATCGGCGCAGTGTATTATAATATGATAAGAACACAACACAAGGGTAAAAACTATTATACGCTTTTCGGGTTTGACAATTACAGCGCCATGAGTAGCATGAAATGGATCGAAGTGCTCAGTTTCAACGAGAAAAATGAACCAGTATTCGGCGGCCCTTTTTTCAGCTATGAGAAAGACAGCATCCCTAAAAAAACACAATACCGTTTTAATATTGAGTTTAAAAAAGATGCCCGGGTTTTAGTGAATTATATAGATGAACTGGAGATGATACTTGTGGACCACCTTGTTTCGGAGAATAATGATGAAGAAAATAAATGGACCTATTTACCTGATGGTGACCAGGAAGGTTTTAAATGGGAAAACGGCAAATGGTTGCACATTGACAAGGTGTTTACTTTCAAACTGCAGGATGGCCAGGCCCCGGTTGGCGATCTCTTACTTGACCCGAAGGGAAACCGGAACGAAAAAAAACTGCAGGAGAAGACAGACAAGAATAAAGCAAAAGAGAACGAAAAGCGTCAGTTGAACTACGATAATTAAAGCTATCATTAACAAGATAATCAGGCTCATTCAGGAAGCAATTCTGCCATTTCACCTTTCACCTTCGGTTGATTTAAAGTTGAACTTTTCCCGGTCTGATTTTTTTATTTAAAAAAAACCTTTAAAAGAAACACTGGTCTTCCGGTTCATCATGATAATAAAGAAAATAACTTTTATCGCATACGAAACAGAACTTGCAATAGCCACACCGGTATAGGAATAACGGGATATCAGCAAAAAATCAAGGATCAGAATAATCGCAAAGCATAGCACCGAACCGATAAGATTGATCTTCAAAAACCTGTTTGCCGAAAAATATGCTGCCAGAACAGTGGAAAAAATAAACAACAAATATCCTGGCATCATTAAAAGAAGAGAATGAAAGCCCTGTGAGAAATCGCCGGGCAAAAAACATTCGTACAACAAATAGCTGTCCGCTGCCAGCATTATTCCCAGAAGTATGTGCGAAAAAAATAACAAACGGCTAACAGAGGTCAGTTGCAGGACGGTCATTTTATTTTCCTGATTTTTAAGGGCAGGAACTATCAATCCAGCCAGTATTGTCGGTAATATCCAAAGTAGTTGCAAAAATTTTGTGGCTTGCGCATAGATACCCACACCTGTTTTTCTATGATAATAATCAATGAACCAGTAGTCTGCCCTGTAAGCAACGAACTGAAAGTGATCGGGAAGAAAGCCGTTTGATCTATCTGTCCGGCCCGGATAATGAAGGCATGTCATCATTTTATAAACCTGAAAACTATTCAGGAAAGAGTGAAATGGCGAAAGTCATTCCCTTTGACAAGTGGATAATGAATTCTGTAATAAAAAAAATTGATCTTATAAAGATCAGCACCGAAGGAAGCGAGTTAGCTGTATTAAAAGGAATGAAAGAAGTGACAAAAGGTTATCTGCCACTTATTATAGTTGAGCTGAACCCATTTACTCTTTCACGGTTCAGCCTTAAGACTGTTGACGTAATCAGTTATTTACATGAATTTACTTATGACATATTCAGGATCACTGAAAAAGGGATACTGATAAAATTTGACAGCGACAATGTTAATGATACAATTAATCTACTCTTAGTGCCTTCTGCAAAATCCAATTCGGTGAGCCATCTGCTGGAATAAAGTGCCATTGATTAATCATCCAGCTTCAACACTGCTAAAAACGCCTCCTGTGGAACCTCTACATTCCCTATCTGGCGCATTCGTTTCTTGCCTTCTTTCTGCTTTTCCAATAATTTTCTTTTACGGGAGATATCACCACCATAACATTTTGCTGTAACATCTTTCCGCATCGCAGAAATATTTTCACGGGCAATAACCTTTGCACCAATAGCAGCCTGTATGGCGATCTGGAATTGCTGTCTTGGCAATAACTCCTTCAGCTTCTCGCAAAGTTTTCTGCCAAAATCCTGTGCCCTGCTGCGGTGTATCAGAGCAGACAATGCATCTACCTTATCACCATTCAGCAGGATGTCCATTTTTACAATATCACTTTCCCGGTAACCAATGGGATGATAGTCAAATGATGCATAACCTCTCGTTTGCGATTTCAATTTATCGTAAAAGTCAAATACTATTTCAGTAAGAGGCATCTCGAATATCAATTCAACTCTAGTCTGGGTAAGATAACTCTGGTTCATCAGGATTCCTCTTTTACCCAAACAAAGAGTCATGATGTTACCGATGTATTCTGGTTTGGTAATGATCTGTGCTTTAATAAAAGGCTCATCAATATGTTCTGTTTTTACCGGGTCAGGAAATTCAGTTGGATTATTCACCACTACTTTCTCACCCTTTGTGGTGTAAGCAATAAAACTTACGTTGGGTACAGTGGTGATGACTGTTTGATTAAACTCTCTCTCCAGTCTTTCCTGGATGATCTCCATGTGCAGCATACCAAGGAATCCGCAACGGAAACCAAAACCTAAAGCTTGTGATGTTTCCAGTTCATAGGTCAGTGATGCATCATTCAGTTGCAGTTTGTCCATGCAATCCCGCAGTTCTTCAAAATCATCTGTGTTAACAGGGAAGATACCCGCAAATACCATTGGTTTCACTTCTTCAAAACCCTTTATCAGTTCAGGATTCATGTTGCTGGCTAAAGTAATGGTGTCGCCCACATGCACCTCTTTCGCATTCTTAATGCCGGTGATGATATACCCCACATCTCCGCAACCTACTTCAGTTTTCTCCGTCATTTTTAATTTCAATATTCCCACTTCATCAGCTCCATATTCCTGACCTGTTGAAACGAATTTCACTTTATCTCCTTTCCTGATTGAACCATTCAATATGCGGTAATAAACGATGATGCCACGGAATGAATTGAACACTGAATCAAAGATCAATGCCTGCAGCGGGGCTTCCGGGTCACCTGTTGGCGGAGGTATGCGTTTAACAATGGCTTCGAGAATTGCATCCACGCCTTGCCCGGTTCTTCCACTGGCCAATAATATTTCTTCCGGCTTGCAGCCTATCAGGTCAATGATCTGGTCTTTCACTTCTTCCACCATGGCGCCATCCA
>Ga0233424_10000387_pt1 | contig 58038 bp, 88 predicted proteins | sample Watercolumn_Towu_FD_181011 | JGI IMG/M metagenome (GOLD analysis project Ga0233424, IMG submission 181011) | Freshwater microbial communities from Lake Towuti, South Sulawesi, Indonesia - Watercolumn_Towuti2014_125_MG | ecosystem: Environmental > Aquatic > Freshwater > Lake | place: Indonesia... | reverse complement strand
CACAAATACAAATTGCTGTTGGGTGTTCCTTTTTGTATGGAGCACATTCAACAAACGTAATAAACCCTGAAAAAACAGCTTCTGTTTTCATAATTTTAAAATTGGTGCCTCATACAGGATTCGAACCTGTGCTGACGGAGATTTAGAGTCACCCGCTCTAACCACTGAGCTAATGAGGCTTTAAGTTATTTATCTTGAATAAATTGACTTTTCCAAATATCAGTTGATTTTATTTCTTCGACTTTGCCAAAAACGATCATCAAATTTGACCCATATTTTTCAGCGTGTAAATTAGCAAGCGACATTATCGAGTCTAATACTTCAAATGGAAAACCTTGACGAGAATCCGTCCGATCATTTATCATCAGAGACCGTAAATAATTTTCACACTCAGGAGTTCCCCAAATTAATTCAATTTGAGTTGAAACCCTTTGAAAATTTGCAGAGATTACACGCAAACAATCATTTTTAATTTTATCAAAGAGTGTATTCTGCTGAGCGATTAACATCTTCATCTCCATCGTCAAAAGAAACTTGAATCCCAGAGTTAATTTGGTTTTGTTTAGCCTTAAGCTTAATTTTCAGCGTGTCAAGACGAAGTGAAACAGGAGTATCTTCTGGCCGTTTAATTGCCAGTTGAGCGTGTGCGCGCTTAAAACGACGAGCTCTTCGTCGTTTTAAGGAAACATCATCTTTTTGTCTTGGGGTAGTCTTGTCCATAATGTACCAAGCAAATAACCCAGTTTCAACTAGAAAAGTAATGAAAATGAGAGTACCAGAACCAAACATCTTAAATCTCCAGCATCAATTAGCGTATGGTAAAATTATAACAAGATGAACAAAAAAGTACAATATTATTGTACGAGCCCCCAATCATATTCGATTTGCATCAATTCATCATCAAGACCTTCTCCATACATACCAATGCTATCATAAAAACGATTGCGATTTTTTGCACATAAAGTTGTATCAGATGGCACGTGAAAACCTGTTTTCTTACGATAATCAAGTTCTTTTGTAATAGCTCTACATAGAGCGGTTCGATCATCTATTCTTGATCTTAACCAAGAAAGATAATCATTAGGAATCGTTTTAAAATCTTGATTTTTATAATGACCGAATGTTAACGCTTTCATTGAGCCTCCACTCAGTCTCGAACTGAGGACTGAAAATTACGAATTTCCTGTTTTGCCATCTAAACTATGGAGGCAACTTGAGCTGATGACGGGAATCGAACCCGTGACCTCTTCATTACCAATGAAGTGCTCTACCGACTGAGCTACATCAGCTTTAAATCCGTTTCACAAAAATGCTTTATTTTATTTCTAATAGACTTTTCTTCATCATATGAAATTTTAATTTCATTTTCTTTGAAAAGATTAAAAACACATGAATTTAAAATTTTATGAAGATCAATCCCTGAATTGTCCTTTACATAACCTAAAACATCTAAATCAATATTTTCAGATATTTCTTTCCCGATATGCTCAATGCATATTAAAATTTTACAAAAATCATGCTTTATAGAAAAATGCATCCCATTAATCCCAATCACGTTTCCTTTTTAAATCAAACGGTATCAAATCATATTCATCGTCACGAAAAAATTTGGCAATATTTACGCGATTACCAGCGCGAACAGCGCTCCAAGATAGATTGAAAGTTTTACAATGGCGCCATTCTTTACCGTCGCCATGAAATTTCCACCATCCTTTTTTAAATTCCTTACCTTTTTTAAAGACACGTCTATTATAAATCCAGCCACGACCAACAAGTTTATCGTAACGAGATTCACAAGTATACCAATCTTCCTGCCAAAGAGAAAAATTAGTTTTGCGGCGAATGGTTCTTGACATGCTAAGTGCTCCTTTGTTGTTAAGTTCACGTTCGCATTGTCATTCTCCTTTAAAAGTTAAGATGTCGTGGTAGTGGGTAACGCTCCCACTTAAAACCAGGTTATGAATCTGGCGCTTCACTTTTCGGCCATACCACGTTTATTTTATTTATAAAAATCTACTTACACTTACAAGAACACTTCACACAGTTTCTGCCTGCGTGTTTTGCTTCATAAAGTGCTTCATCCGCTGCTTCAATTAACATTGAAAAATGTTCTTCGCGTCTTGGTTTTATTGTTGCAACTCCAACACTTACTGTAACGCAGTTTTTTACATGCGCAATATTTAACTTTTCAATTGTTTTTCTAATCTGCGTCGCTATACAAAGTGATGATGTTTTACTTGTTGCTGCTAAAATTAGTGCAAATTCTTCACCACCATAACGAGCAGATAAATCACCAGGTCGCTTTGCAAATTCTTTTAAAGTTTCTCCAATTTTTGCCAGTACTTTATCACCTCGAGCATGACCAAAAGTATCATTATACAACTTAAAGTGATCTACATCTAGCATTATAAGCGTTAAATTATGCTTAAAGCGAACAGCTCTTTTCCACTCAGAACTCAAAACTTCATCAAATGCTCGACGATTTGCAAGCCCAGTTAAATGATCAATTCTTGAAAGCTGCTCAATTTTTAGTTCATTTAACTTTCGCTGCGTAATATCAAGGTGCATTATGCAAAAATGATCAGTGTACTCATCATTTAAACGAGTAATTTTCATCATAAACCAGCGACTTTTACCGCTTACTTCGCAAGGGTATTCATGTTCAAACCAATCAATCTTACCAGCTATGAAACGTTTTAACCCGTCTGAAATTAATGGGGTAGCTTCTTTACACGCTTGAAGATAATTTTTGCCAATCCAATCATAATCTGGAGGCGCACCATTATTGCGCCCAAATTGAACCCAGGCAGAATTAACATATACAATTTGTCCAGATTTCAAAATTATTGCGATTTGTTCATCTAATGAATCTAAAATACACTTTTGAAATTTAGCAGTTTGTAACATCGTGTCCTTTCATAGCATCATTGCTAATAGATTGGCATTGGTTTAATTATAATTTGAAACTATAAAATGTACATATCTGGTTGAAAATAAAAGAAGTGTCAGTAGGACTCGAACCTACATTTCTCCACTTAAAGAGAGGAGGTCTTTTACCATTTAGATGATGACACTTGTCAATTTAGAAAGCTGATTTACCTTCCTTAAAACTTACACCAACATTAGGCCAAGTATAAATATCTTTTTTTAAAGAAATATTTATATGAACTGTCAATTTGTATCCGAACGTATTTTACCATATGTTTATTTACTAACGCATAAAACTACTAAACAATATTATTTTGGATATCGTAGCGCAAACAAGGTTCCATCAACGTCTGATTTAGGTAAAAAATATTTTACATCATCAAAAACAATAAAAGAATTAGGATTTGAAAATTTTGAAATCACTATTTTAGCTGAATTTTTTACAAAACACGATGCTTTTGAGTTTGAATTTCAACTTATTCAAGATAATATTGATGATAAATTAAACTTAAACAAAGCTTTAAAAGGCACTTTATATCCTTCAAGAAAATTTACTACTTTAGAACATCGCAATAATATATCGAAAGCGCTAAAAGGTAAGTCTAAACCTTTATGGTCAATTGAAAAACAAAAATTAACAAGAAATAAAACCATAGCAAATATGTCTTCTGAAGAAAGAAAAGCAAAATTTGGTTTTGGCGGTAAAAAAGCACAAATAACCATAGCAAATATGTCTTCTGAAGAAAGAAAAGCAAAATTTGCTTCTTTTAAAGATAAACATCACAACTTTGATACACGTCAAAAAATTTCAGAAAATAATAAAGGCAAAAAACATTCATTGGAAGCCAAATTAAAAATGTCACTGACCAAAAAAGGTAAGAAACAAAGTAAAGAAGCAATAATTAACCGAACTAAAAATTTTAAAAATGGTGGGAATCCAAGAGCAATCCCAGTCATTATAAATGGAATTCAATATGACTGTAAAAAAGAAGCTATGATTACTCTTGGAATTAATCGCCGTTTATTAAAAAAGCTTTTAAATCTTTAAGAATTTTTAAATGGAACTCCAACATTAGGCCAGTAAAGAACCGTTGAACCAGCTGGACATTTACGGTTTACTGACGTTGACTGAATGAAAATATCGTAATGATCATGATTTCCAGGTGCTAGACGAATATTCTGGTTGTTGGGAAGACCAAGCAGCCCCCGGGTTCCGCCAGCGTAAATAATGCCAGTATTCTTGTCACGAACAATGATTTGCTTGTAAGACTGAACGTTTGATTCAGTTTTTGTAAGCTGATAGAAAGCCGCTCCTTTCTTCATTTTCTGATTTCCACCTAGACGAGCTTCAACAAGCTCACGAATACCAGTGTCTTGCTCACCACTGTTAACAGTCCAAAGTGTAATCTGTCCTGAAACGTCAATTGCAGCTTCTGCCAAATCATCTGTTGAAACACTACTGAGATCAGTAAAGAACTTCGTGGTTGAGGTAGAACCGGCTGAACGACTCTGGTAGTATGAGTTGAAGGCAGCGCGGGTAGACTGCGAAGCCGCTTCAACACCACGTTCACTCTGTTCCCATTCAAGGATATTACCCATTGGGATTCCAAGCATACGAGAGAGACGTTGCGCGTAACCACGCGGAACGCGAAAAACAAATGACCAACGATCAGTTGCTTGAAGTTGCTTGATTTTAGCAGATAACTTTGCCGCGTTCCAGGCGCCGTCTTGGTTGTGCTCACCGTCAGTAATTGCCATTACGAGGAAGGAAACTTCAGGATCGTTGTAATCAGGTACACTTTCGAAAAGCTCGATTAATTGACCAACGCTATCGAAAAGCGGAGTTGCACGACCATCGGCGTGATAATCAGCCGTTGACATTGGCTGAAGAGCCTGAACGCTTGAATTTGTAACTACAATGCGTGAAACTGCTCTGTAGTTTCCATCATTGACGCCACATTCAGCAACGGAAACGATGGTGTCTTGACCGCTGGAAAGCGCGTTTTCCTTAATAACTTCGATGTTGGCGTTGTAATCTGCAGCTGCAGGACGACGAAGATGGCTCATTGAGCCCGAGTGATCTCGAGAAATGCCAATATAGTTTTTCATAAACTTTCTCCAAACAAATTAAAATAAACAATTAAACAATTAAACATTCAGTCAGATTTTATTCTGACTGAATTTATTTATAGATATCAGACTGAAAATGATTTTAGAAAGTCAGAACTCCTATGGGATTCCCGTACAACGAAAAGTTTTCAACATCGACAGGTCTAACAGTCTTATAGATTTCAACTCCATTGGCTCTATCACTTCTATAATCATCTCTTACTTTCATAAGAATCTGACCTAAAACATTCTGACCTTTCAAAGTTCCATCAACTTGAGGCTTTGCACCCCAAAAACTATCCTTTTTTGAAAATTCTACAATTTGACGTCCTTGAGTTGCGAGAAGTAAGAGACCAAAATTGATTGGATGACAAGCAAGTTTAACTCTGATTACCCATTCCATAAAATCAACTCTGACATCATCCCAATCTGAACGCGTGAAATCCTTTCTGTACTTTTTGGAAGACATTTTACAACCCATTCCACCAAGAGGTAAAATTTCCCGTTGTAAATTAGGATATGATGTGAAGCGAAGTGACTGGTACAAACTTTCAGAACAATTTGCCCTAACATTTCCCACAATCAATGGGAAACCACCCGTCATATTTCCAAAAGCACCATTGCGTTCTTTAGCTTTTGAAAAAGTTTCGACTAAGTTTGGAACATAAACCTTTTCATCATAATCGTACATAACAACCTCCACGTCTTAATTGAACGTGGCTATTATAAATCGCGGCTGCTTAAAAATACAATCTTTAAAATAAAAGTCCAGTCTTAATGTCAACGACGTTTCCGGCAATAATGTCATTACGCAATTGTGTTAAACACTCTCCTAATAAATTTTGTCCTTGCCAAGTAGCTTCATCGAGCGCAAGAGGATTATCTTCAGCTAATCCTATTCCCCAAATCTTATCAACTGGACTTGCTTCAACTAATTTTAGTGGTGTTGTTGCAATTAATTCAGCTTTAAGGTTTTCATGCTGTGTGTATTTCATTGCGTTTGCCCAGTACATACAGGCAAACTTTTCGTCATCCCAAACGCCTTGATTAAAATTTTTCACTTGTCGTCCAAGTTCTTTCTGTTCTTTTGGAGTTTGAGCAGCTATAATTTTGTTGGCAGTTTCATAGTCATCAAATGTGATAGCCTTGAAATACATAAACGACTGTTCAGTGCAAGTGAAATTAATTGATGCGCCAGAAAATGGATCAGTAAAAACAATTGGAGAGAAGAACCAATTTGAAAATTTTTCCTTCCAAAAGAATAAATGTGTATCTGTTTTTAGCATTAAACTAGTGCTCCTAAGATTTCGCCTATGATTTCAAAAATGCCGAGAATAACCTCAAGTGTTCCTTCTCGTGTTTTATGGTTTTTGATTAGCCGAAATAACCCATACAGAATTATTAGGACGCCTATAGCTATAATGTACCATCTCATATTTATTCTTCTATTTTGAAAATATCATTTCCTAATCTTTTTAGAATTGATTTTATATCATCAAGACTTTTTGCATTATCCACTAACCAATTTAAAGATTCTTTTACTTCGTTTTTTCGAAGAATTGCCGCCTCCTCCTGCAGACTAATTCCAAGAGTTTCACGGAGATATTTTACTTCTTCTGCTTTTGGCATTCTTTATTTTTCTTCCTTTAACCCAGCCTTCTGGAATAGGTTCTGTTTTCATAATTCTAACACTTTCTAAGGTGTCACAATTATAAATCCACATCTTACCAAATTGAGAATTACCTTCTCCTTTTTGATGAGCTGAATTAGCTAAACCAATTTTCTGCTTAGTTTCTTCATTATGTTTTCTGTTTTTAAATGATAAAACAACGTTATGGCGTTCTTTTGTTGTGTTATTTGCTTTTTTTGCTCTTCTTGAAAATTCATTTTTTGTTATATTTTTTTGCCAACTTAACCCGCCTTTACTTGCACCATATTTACTTATAAAACCACCTTCTCCGCCATTTGCAACATTTAAACATAAAATGTCACCAATTAATTTTTCATTAACAATTTCTTTTTCACGTTTTGATAATTCTTTTCTATTTTTAAGAAATTCAATTATTTCAAATTTATGGTTTTCTTTACCAAAACGCTTTATTGATGTTTTTAATCTTTTTCCACTTCCAAAATATCCATCGTTTAAATTATTTGTAGAATGCATTCCAATATAATATTGGTCTGTTAGTAAACAAGTAATTTTATAAATGAAATGATAATTCATCTTAAAGTGAGTCCAGCAGAGTCTTGCACCTGCATCTGCCGAATTATGAGTTCGGTGTTTTACTTTTAAACTATAGACTCAGTCAACCATTACCGCTGGAATACTGAAAGGATTCGGTAGTGAGACCCATACTGAGCTTCAGCCATCGAGCGAGCAGCTGGCTGCGAGGGGGCTTCAATTATAACTGACAAGTGCTGTCTCATAGAGTTAGGTTGACCTGGTTTAATTGAAAGTTCGACTTTGTACGCTTTATTAGCCATTGCTGTCACCTCTGGTTGCATCAAAAAAATTACGCTGAAACAAAATGCCCATAATAAGGTCTTCATATATCTCCGCTGAAATATTAAGATTTACAGCCTTCGCTCTTACAATTTCACGGGCTTCTCGATAAGGCAAATTTTTTACTTCATCAGCACATGTTAACAACTCAAATACTGTTAATTGCAGAGTCTCTTTAGAAAGTTCATCAAAAATATTTATCATCATAATTTTTATTAATCAATTACGTTATGCCCGCGACCACGCATGCAATTGATGTAGGCGCGCTTGAACTGATTATCAGCATCCATTCCAGCGTTAGCTCCGCCGCCGATACCACCTGCAGCAGCACCTAACGCAGCTCCAGTTGCAGGATTACCAACTACCGCACCAATTGCTGCCCCGGCCGCCCCGCCAAGAAGAGCGCCAGCTCCAACTCCCATTGCAGTATTTTTACCAGTGCTTGAAGCATTTTTTGCTAACTCACGACAATCAGCAGTATCTTGTTGAAGAAATTGAGGATTACGATCAGCTGCTACATCGACAGTAGGTTCATACCTACCATATGTTGCACAACCGCTTAAAAAGAAAATAGGTAAAATTGCAAGTTTCTTCATTTTTCACTCCAAATTATTTGTGATTTATTTTTTATTTATAGTGAAAATTTAAACTTTAATTTTCGTAATTTTTGCTTTACAAAAATGTTCAACATCAATTAACGTTTTTTCCATTATTGTTAAAAATTCTTCTTTAGTCGCATAAAAGGAAGTTATTTCCCAAAGAGGAGAATTACGTGTTTTATAGAGCCATTGCCAGTGTTTTTGAAGATCAATCTGATCTTCTGATTGAAGTTCAAGTTCTTCCATTTTTTATGGGATTACCTCTTAAATTGGAGTACCGCCGGGGAATCGAACCCCGCTCCATAGTTTTGCAGACTAGTCCTAACGCCAGCTAGGTCGCGGTACTATGATTTCATTTGGAATACATTCAACTTACCGTGCTGATAGCCTAGCAAGTTCATTACGTCATTTTCAGGAGACATTCTGTTTGTCTTGTCAAATGGATAGTTCTCCTTGTACTTGTCTCTTTCATCTACATCTATTATAAAACAACATTGAGCCGGTGTACACTGAATAATGTAAACACTGTGCGTGAGGATCATAATTTCTTCGACATTTGGGCAACGTTCAAAAATCATATTATACAAAGCACGCTGTTCAATGATATTTAACCAGCGTTCAGGGTACTCAAGCAAAATGCGGTCTGTCTCTGTAAGATCCTTTTCAGTATCATACAAGTTTTGAAGAAAACCAAAACCAACGTAAATCGTCATTTCATTAGTACGAAGGTTTGGGCGCGTCTTAACAAGAAGCTTTAAGCGCTGGTTTTCTTTCAACCAATCATTTATCGTTGTGTATTCCACTTAATGTTCCTCATTTTTGCACCCTCGAGTGGAGTCGAACCACCACCTGCTGGTTTAGAAGGCCTGCGGCCGGAATCCGCCGGCGAGGGTAATTATTTTTGATATTACGTGTCATCTTTATTCTCCGGTAATTGGTAGCCCATGTAGGTAACGCTCCTACTACTTCTCCGTTATCAGCGGAGTACTCTACTTTTGAGTTAATGGGCTAAAATGTAGCCACAACAGGACTTGAACCTGTGACCTAACGATTATCGGTCGTTTGCTCTACCAACTGAGCTATGCGGCTAAAATTATCCTTCTAACATTCTGTAGAGCTTAGCATCTCTACTTGATCGCTTATCAATTTCGCGGTCAGTGTAAAATCCTGTTTGTTCCAAAACTCTCTACTTTGCTTCAGCAATTTGCAACTGCAATTCTACGAACTGATCAACTCTATCCATCAGCGTTTCAGAATATGATTTTTCAACTATGTTTTGATCAGTCATCGCTTATCTCCAAAATTTGAGTTCGTGACGGGAGTCGAACCCGCATTTTCCAGTCTGAGAAACTAGCCGCCTAACCAGTTAGCCGACACGAACATTAATTCTTTGCATCCAAAATTGCTGAAATCAGCACCATCTGATTCTTCAGCTCTCTTCGTATTGCCATATAGGCAAGTAGCTGAAGAGGGTGGTCATCAGCGGCAATCTTTAACATCGGCAAAAAGTACCGGTGAGTTTCAATCATGTAGTCACGCTGCTTCTGCTCCGTGAAGACACCTACCATTGTTCGAATGTTGTTTATTCTATCACATCCTTTGACAATCGAACATACATAGTCAGCTGCGATTCCATCGAAATATTCATCAAGGTCCTTCTTTGCACCTGTTATTTTCTCCTTTTTTGAGAGAAGCCAAACCTTGTCTGCTACGACTACCCCAAATTCATTGAAAATTTCCTCATACGAACAGTAGTCCTCAATGAGGTCATGGAGAAGTGCAACCACAATCGTGAGCTCTTCATCACGCACATCTCTTAGTAGAATCACATTCAATGCAACTTCAATTGCGTGCTGAGCTTCAGGAGTTTTACCATCCTTCCGAAGACCTGTGCTGTATCGCTTCAAAAAACCAAGAGCTTCCAACGCTACGTGATATTGTTTGCCGACTAAGTAGTATTTCAGCGCTATGTTGAATTTAGTGAAATCAGTCATCTTCGTTTACCTTATGAATGGATTTGATTTAATTATAATCAAAACGGCTAAAAAGTAAACGAAAAAATGTTAGCAATTGAAAAACTTATTCCAATTTTATATGGAGATAAAAATAAAATTATTGCGTGCTTGGAGAGACTCGAACTCTCATGATTCCATTAACCTTTCAACAGCTTCGTAGGCTGAGGGTATACAAACACAAGTCCCTATCCCAGGGCGAGGGTAAATTTTGCGGGCTACCGGGGATTTGAACCCCGACTAGAAATTTTGGAGATTCCTGTGCTACCATTACACCAATAACCCATTTTTCGTGGGAACAGAGGGAGTCGAACCCTCAACCTACTGTTTAAGAGACAGTTGCTCTGCCAATTGAGCTATATTCCCAGTTGCTCACGGAGTAGGTCTTGCACCTACATTCTCCAGTTTCAGAGACTGGCTTCCTGCTTTTAGAAGATCCGTGAATTATGCTTCTAAACCATCAGTTGAAATATAGGTTAGCTGCACGAAGCTAAACATCCAACCTATCGTTATAAACCAACCACCTTGTATTCCTAATGAAAATGAAACGTACGGAAACAAGTAAAACGTTGACTTATAATTATGCGACCTTATCGACATCTTCATAACGAACCATCTCAAGATGATAACGAATATTTGTGTTTACCACAACATACTGAACTCGTCCTCGAATCTCCCAACCATTTTTGAGATAAGAGTTAACCTCACGATCAAAATCTGATAAAGACCAATCAGACACCGTAACAAATTCAACAATCTTTCTAGACATCTTTGTTCACCTATGTTTTATAAATTTGGATCACCCGGCACGGGTCGAACGTGCGTTAAGAGAGTCAAAGTCTCTGGTCCTACCTCTAGACGACAGGTGAATTACAAAAGTTTTCTCAAAATATTATCATAAGCATCGCAAAATCCAAAAGGATAAACGTTGCAGCGACCATCCTTATCTAAAGTTATTGTGTAGCTAGTAGTTCCATCATTAAACCAGATTTCAACATCTTCGTTGGAAATTTCACCTTGCTTTACAGCTAGACGAAAAGAGTCAATTAAAATTACAGAACCAACAATGATTTTTTCACCATCTTCAATAGCAAGGCGAATATGATAAGACGTATATGATTGAACTTGACCATCAGGTACAACATCACCAAAATCTTTATTATACTCAATAATCAATTTAGCCATCAAAGTTCTCCAGTACTCTACAGAAATAATTATAACACAGTTTCTGCAAAAGTACAATTTATTTTGTATACCAGACGGGGCTCGAACCCGCAACGTCTTTCGACATCGGTTTGAAAGACCGACCGCTTTTGTCCTATTTTGCATACTGGTATATTATATCATAAACAGATCACCCGGTAGGTCTTGCACCTACATTCTCTTGTTTCAAAGACAAGCCGCCTACTTTTAGCAAAGACGGGTGAATAATTTTTTGAGAACCCGACGAGGTATGATCTCGCAAATCTCCGACGTGAAAGGACGGCATGTTAACCAATTACACTACGGGTTCATAATTTATAACTTTTCAATTTTCGAAATTTTTAATTCATCTTGAACCAACTTTTGTTCATCTGGTGTTAACATAAATTTAGATAAAATTGTTGCAATACCAAACGGAGTTTTGATGTAAAAAATATTTCTACTTTTAAATTCACTAAATCGCGTTTGAATTTCCCAAATCAAAACATCATATAAAATAACTCGTTTTTCCTTTTTTTCATCAGCTCCTGCAAGCGCAATCATATCACAGCCTGTTAAATTTTTATTGGCCAAACAAGCGTGTGCCACTGTGCTAAAGATTAACTTTGGTTTACCATCTCCTGTTAACTTAGTATCAATTTCTTCATCAGAAAAAAATCTACTTTTTTGTTTTAAAACTCCAAATGAAACATTTGCAACTGAGTATTTTTCAAATAATGTTTGATAATCAATATAAATTCCAAAAATTCTTTCATTAAATTCAAATGTACATCGTTGATCATCAATCCATTTAAATGAAAGTTTTGGATGATCAATAATTGCTTCTAAAATATCACGTAATTTCATTTTTAACACTCTTAAATATGCTTTAGATATTTATAGAAGCACTTTTGTTGAGTGGGCGATCGGCCAGTCTTGCACTGGTACCTTCCTGTTTCACAGACAGGAGCTCTACTTTTAAGCTACGAACGCCATTATAATATGCGACCGAGATGGGGATCGAACCCACCTAAACCTGTTAGACAGACAGGTGTTCTCACCAGAGAACTACTCGGCCAAAGTTTTGTGCAGCCTCCAGGAATCGAACCTGGTCCTCACGGGCTTCAACCGGGCGCGCGCACCAGCTACGCCAAAGCTGCATAATTTGTAGAAGCGGAGGGAATCGAACCCATCTCTACGCCCTAATCTGGGGCTATGCAGTGTATAAAACTGCTGTGCGGCCACTACACTACGCTTCCAATATAAGTCGCTAACGGGGCTACAGATAATCAATTCCCAAAAGTTATGTTCGAACTTTACTCTTGGTTCCTGACTTCGCCTATGTTCCCTTCCAGTGCTGCTGGTCCAGAACATTGACCGCGCTCATTGGCGTTGCGTCCACTCCACCGTTAGCTAGCATTTGTAGGCCTGGAGGGTACCGGCCCCTCTTCTTCGGTTTAAAAGACCGATGCTTCACTTTAAAGCTTCAAGCCCATCATTTTGCCCCCTTGGTAGGAGTCGAACCTACTTACTACGCGTTAGGACCGCGTTGCATATCCAATCTGCCACAAGGAGAATATCTGCCTCCCAATGCGGAATCGAACCACACCTCCAACGTTCGAAGCGTCAGGTCCGGAATCCACCGGCTGGGAGAATGTATTCCAAATTTTTAAAGAGCAATAAAAAAGGGGAAAATCCTTTCGGAAATTCCCCTTAGACTAATTTTCTACCTTTCTACTTAACTGGTAGAGCCTCCTCTAAGGGGAGAGCCGCGTTTAATATCGTCACGATGCCAAATCACAGCGCAGAACTGATCCTGGCAATCTTGCTGCCATTCTCTAAATTGTTTGCGTTGTATGTTCTTAATCATTGTTGTGTTTAAGTTTGTTTTTGGTTAACGTATGGTAATATTATACACATTCTACCAGGAATGTACATACTTTTGTTCACAAATTCTATAATTATTTATAGAAATTCAACAAAAAGTAGAAATTTACTTCTTCTTATTCTTGTTTGTTTTTCTTATAGTAATTCTATTTATAGTCAGCAAACTGTGATATCGTAACGAGTAGGACCGTTTGACATAAAATCTGCTGCATTCATCATCATTTCAGCGTAATCTTTTCCAGATACTTCAATGCGTTCGTCAGTGTTTATGTAAAAAACCGCGGTTTCACTTATTTTATCAAAGTGAGTCATTGCCAACTTTCTAACTGGATTAAATTTTTTTGGAATTAAATCAAAGTCAGCGATTATTCGCTCGCCTAAGTCATCCATGCCAATTGGGGCAGAGCGAAATTTACCTTGAAACTCGTGCTCAATGTTTGTTTCATCTTCAATGGGCCACTTAAAAGAATCATCCTCATAAGGTAGTGGCCCATTACCGTGCTTTGTCATATAGGTTCTGCTAACGTAAATTGAATTAAATTGACTTACATCAATCTGACTTTCTTCGATCATTTCAACTGCGTTTTTAACGCCAGTATTTGCACGTGTAACGTGAGGAAAGTTAGAGCTGTTTTGATCTAACAAAAGTCCCTGTGATCCTTCAAAAATAACAGTGCCGTAAAGATCAAGTGTTTCAGGGGGTGCCATCTTAATATTCTGACGAATCCACATGCACATCTCAGCGTAACCTTTATCCATGTTATGTGAGTCAACAAAAAAATACTCAGGGAGATCGCCTTCTGTTAGTTCAAGCTCTTCAAGGCGTGTATTTAACCATTCATTTCTTAAGAATTTCATTTTGTTAACAATAAAATCAATCAAATGAGATTGATCTACAGTAAACAAGTCTAACAAGTTAAAGCCAAACGCACTGCGAGTATTTCGCTCAATTGTTTCACAAAATCCAAGCCCTACTGAACCGTGTCGCTCAGTGCGTTTGCGCTCAAGCGCTTGATTTATAATCACATCCAGATGAGTGGTGATTATTGCACGTGGGTCAGATACAACTTTTGGATCAACTTGCTTTTTCCAAAGTTCTATAAGCTCACGTTTGAAAACTGGTGGGTGAATAACGAATTCTTTACCTAAAAATGTTGGTAAACCAATAAAGCTGCCAGAGCCAAAGTGAGAAAAAATGTGTCGGCGCCCATCTTCTAAGACAACTGTGTGACCAGCTTGCGCGCCGCCTGAATGTCGTACAACAATACCATCATGTCGCACATTTGCAAAGTAATCAGTAAAAAGACCTTTTCCTTCGTCTCCGTAGTTTGCTCCTATTATAGCTATAATTTCTTTTGACATTATAATTCTCTAAAAAGAAGGGAAGGCAGTTACCCACCTTCCCTATAAATCAAAGGTTAAAAGCGAACTACTGCGCCAGCAGCAACAGATGTCGCTTTTAAGTTCTTAACCGCACTGGCAACTACCAGTGAAGTATCACCAGACCATGATGAAATTACGGAAGCGGCGTCCTTACCTTCATTGATCTCCATGATGGAAATAATTGTTTCCGCAAGATTTTTGTGGTCATCGAGAATCACTACATTTTGCCCAAACAGTGGTACCCACTGTTTACGAACACGTTCAGGGCCGTAAGAAGCTGCATGTGAGCCTTCGGCGATGATAATGTGATAGCAATAGTACATTTTTTGAGCGGCGGCGAGACTACTAGCAAACGTCGGATCTACCTCCAACGAGTCACCAATCTTGTCGTTAATCCACGATCTCGGTGTGCCAGGAGGCGGTCCTTCATCGCCATAGGTGAAAATATAGCCCTTTTTACCGCGCTTCTCAAACGCGTCGTGAGACGTGTGATAGCCGGCAAAGTAATAAGGTAGATCGTAACTCTCAAAGGCGTTACCGCCACCACCTTGTTCGACGTGAACCTTTTCCAACCATTTTGCAATAGTCAAATCAGCTTCAAACTGCGACACTTGTAAAGGCGAGCGATCATAGTGACAGTCACCGATAGCGTAAAACGCCATGTGAGGATCAGTTACAGGCTTTCGATCCAGGATTTCCTGGAAAACTGTTCCTAAACCTTTGGTGACGAGGTAGTAAGCAATTGAACCCATTGAACCGGTTACGTCACCACCAATAATAACTGGTGTAGAGTTAGGATTCAAATCGGAGTCTCGTGACTCACGAATCACCCCTTTGGGGTCGAGTTCACTTGTTATGCTATGACTTGTAAAAACCGCTGACGCAGATTTTGTCGAAGTAGTTGTAGAGTATGACTTCCAGTCGTCATCAGACCATCTTGAGTATCCCATTTTCGTATCTCCTCAATCCGAGGTTAAAAGACCCTGTGCGTCTTTCGCTCAGGGGTTTGCTTTTTGGAAACGTTGTGCCTCCAAAATTGGTAGACCTGCCTCAGTAGGCAAGTAAATAAATTGTGAATTGCCGTGTTCAGACGATTTTTCAATTGCCTGAATATAAAGATACCGAAGGTATCCCTCACTGCCACCAAGACCTTGTTTAACAATGTCATTAGCTTGAGCAACACCTTTAGCTCGCTCTACTTCTGCAGCTGCGTATGACTTGGCTGACTCGAGAGCTGCTTGCGCCTCAAGCACCTTAATTTGACGGTTGTACTCTGCTTGAGCGTACTCCGCCTTTCCGTTCATTTCTGAAACCCAAACATTAACTATTGGATTTAAAATGATGCCAACAATTGCTAAAATAATACCAAAAAATATTGCAATTGTACCACCAGCAGAAAGACGTGTATTTCCTCGTTCATCTGAACTTGTAGTAAAAAAAGCAAATGCAGCACAAATAACTGCAAGAACAATACCAATAAGAGCTGTCATTAATTATTTCCGTAAATTTTATCTAAATTTATCTTAAGTTCCACAAATTTACGTGGGCCAAAAGTAGTTTCAAGCACAGCTTTCCACGCAGAATAATCTTTGACAGCCTTATCTGCTGGCGGTTGACGTAACCACCTTACCATTTTTTCAGGAACGGAGGATTTAAGAAGCTTAACTCCGTTTCCTGTTTCATCTCCAAGAAGTTGAATGAGAAGGGCTTTAATGGCGTATCTATCCATACTTGATGTAGCTATTCTATCACTAATTATGCTCGCAGGTAACTGTTTTATTATGGTACCAGGTAAAGCAAGCAATTTTTCATTTTCTTTTCTAGCGTACCACCAACCCACAGGAAACACTGCGTGATTTTTTGGTGAAATCCAGAGATTTTCAGCAGTGTACCCATTAAAAACAATTCCGTTATACTCAAAAAAGCATGCAAGATTTAACAAACAATTTCCAATCCATGCAACGTGAACAGGCTCAATAACTCTGTTTGTTAATTTTAATAAGTCGCTGAGTAAGATAACATTTTCAGTTTTCTTAAATATTTGAACAGCGCCAATATCGGTTATTTCATTAAAAACAACTTCTGGTAAAATCTTTGAAAATGAATCTTTCATTTTATCAGAAGCGTAACGCAGCGTACCTCTAAATTTCGCTGCGTTATCTTGTAAATCAGCATAATCTTTTGACAAGATATACGCGCCGGATTCTTTTCCAGTGTAAATTTTACCTAGCTCAAACTCAACCATTGTGCGATATTTAAATCGAAATACACCAGTTTTTTTCAACGCAGTAAACAAAAGCTCATTAGGTCCCTTCCATGTGTTGTCATGCAGCTTCTTTTCTGCGGCGTCAAACAACACATTTATATGAGCGACAACTTCATCTGCTTTAGGGTGGTTAATTCTATCTGGATGCCATCTACTTACAAGCGAGCGTTTTTGACTTTTTAAGTCATTAACATTAAACAGTTTTTCAGGCTCACTTACTGAAATGTTTAAAATTTGTTCTGCTGTAAGAACTAGCGCGTTTATCATTTATTTTTCTCTTAATCTCTACCTCGGCGATGACCGCCCCAATTACGATGGCCGCCGTGCCAACCACCATGACCGCCCCAATTACGATGGCCGCCGTAACCTCTGTAGCCCCAACCAGGAATGATTACTGTACTATTGTATCCTGGATATCCATAATTAGGATAATCATACCAATAACTTGGAACCCCTCCATGACGTACACCAATATAACCACCAGCTGGATATACTGCGCAACCTGATAAAAGTGCACAAACTAATAAAATTATTTTTTTCATTTTTATGACTCCATTTGTTGTTAATGATATCCATATTTATGAAAGCTTATTTTTAGCTAAAAGCTACTTTTACGCGATCGCGATATTTTTGTGACAGTGTTTTCTGTTCATCAAAATAATCAATCAACAACAATTCGGCGGCCGAAAGCTTTAATTCAAGAATTTCAATCTTTTTTTCAAGATCGATAATTCGAAGCTTCTGTTGATTAATGATTGTTTCTTGTTCAGCAGCAACATCGACTTTAACTTTTTGTCGAATAATTCGAATACGCGTTACCGCATTTGCGGCTGCTGGCTTATTATACGGAAGAATAGTACTAACCAGATAAAAGTCAAAGTCAGGTCGAATCAAATCAAACAGCATGTTTTGTGCGTCGTGCGATGATTTCGCAGCATAAAAAATGCTCACGTATTTTGCAGGACGTGAAAGATCAAGCTGAACGTTAGTAACTCCTTTTGTTTTTCTGAGCTTTTCAGCAAGCTTTGAAATTGCGCCGACCAGAGCAGTATCAGTTAGATTACTCACTGTCATCTCCAGCGTTTTGACGATTTATTTCATGCATCGCTTTGCGCTTATTCATTTCAGCGTCATGAATTGCGCATCCAATTGACCTTAACCAACTGCGATCAGTTTTGCCGTTGCGAAGGTGGATATCAGCCATCATTGACATTATCTTTATTGCACCAGGGATGTTCACCTTAACGCGCCTGCGCGGAAAAGTTTTAGGTCCTTTTACTTTTTCTTTTATGCTTTCTGACATTTATTTTCCTCAGTCATATATTTGAAAAATTTCATCAAAGCTATTCTTAATTCTAGTTTTGATGGTTGAAAAATCATCTAGAGCTTGTGGTATCACACCATTGTGATACACTGTTTTCATCACTGGTTTTAAAAATTCCGTTTCAGCGTCTGTAACCTGATCTGTCCTTCTCGCAACGTATTGCTTCGTTAGACTATTGTAAAACGTTTCAACGGGCCCTTTCTTTGATGTTTTACCTGAGTCAGTTTTTGGCTCCTTGTAAACGTCACGCCATTCACCGGCAACTCGCGCGTGACAAACTTTCTGCGCGAATTTCATGTCATCACGTTGTGGAGCTTGCATGAGCGCTCCACCCATACCAAAGAATAAGTTAACTGATGCCCAGCCGCGGCGCTTCATGTGCCAAAGAATTTCTTCAATGGAGCCGCGATTAATTCCATCTCCCTGAATTACTCGAACGTAGCTAGGCAGAACTTTAAATCCTAAGTGATTGGTTACATAACCAAATTTTTCACCTAGAATGTCAAGAACGTCACAAACAACTTCATGCGGAATACCGCTGTCTGGACGAATAACTACGGTACCACCTGAGTTAATAATGCGCTCACGTAACTGTTCACCCCAAATATTACGAACAGCGCTGTAAATATCATATGAATCTGATACTACGGCAACAATTGAACCAGGTCGTAGAAACTGGGTAAGCATATTTTCATAAGCCAACGCTTCATTGTCACGCCCCCAAGTCGTAATTGTAAAATGCTCGGCAGCAGGAATGCTCAAAATGTAGAAACCATGATCAACACGATCTGCAAGAAAGTCATCTAACGTAAGCTTGGACGGATTGTAGTATTCCAAAATTGGCAAAATTGCTTCTACTGAATCGCTACCAGAAAATGAAGTTGCTGCTGCTGTCGCACCAATTTCGCAACTTTCAGCTGATGACACTCCACGTGAGCCAAAATTCTGCAACCGAAGATCAATAAGTGGATCTTTTGAACCAGTAGTAGCAATAGCATATTCCTGGATCACTCGTTTAATGTCAAAGACTAGCGAGGCAACTGTAATAGGGTACCAATTAGCTCGTACAGATTGAGTCTCGATGTACTGAGGTATCCACCACATGTCGTCAACACTGTAAATCGTCATAATTGGCAAACCTGACGGCATTACAGTTCCTTCAGGCACCGCGCGAATTAACGCTGGAATTCTACCACCGTAAACATCAAGAATAGTTTCCCAGCCTTCACGATTAAACGGTTCACCATTCAAGAAAGCAATCTTTTCAGCAACATCAATATCATTCTGATTGAATTTTTTACTTAGATGTTGTAGCAACCAGCGCTGGTAACCGTGAATTACGTTGTAATCAGAATATAAACCACCTCGTGTTTCAATATATGCTGTCGCCTGCTCCATACCAGGAGGAAGTTGCAAATAGTGTGAAAACTTGTACGAGTCAGATTTTGTGATGTTACTGTTTTTCATTTGGAAATCCTCCGAATGTTAAAATTAAGACTGTCGTTCAGTCTTAAATACTAGAACCATAATTAGTTTGGCGCCGCATTTGATCAATGGCCCATTCTAGGATATCTCTATGATCCTCGAACAGGTACTCTTCCATGTTTTCAAGTACCTCGTCAATTGGAAACCATTTAGCTTTTGCAGCATCGTCACCACCTTTCACTTTAGAAAGTTCAGGTTGTTGAAGCTTGAACGCAAAAGCGTGCGTGATAGTGCGACCGCGAAGTGAGCGACCAGGATTGTCAAAAACGCGTTCACCGATAACTGAACCTTGAAGAATTGGTTCAGGTATCTTCAGTCCAGTCTCTTCACGAAGCTCTCGCAAACAGCTTTTAAAGATGAATTCATATTGATTGATGAAACCACCAGGAAGAGCCCAAAGACCTTTACCAGGAGAAAAACGCCGCTGTACAAGAAGAATGTGGCCGCCTTGAATAACAACCGCGTCAGTTGTAACAAACGTTACCGGGTATGGCGCACTCGCCCATTGTTGCTTGTATTCAAGATTTTGTTCATATTCTTCTTTAAGCGCTCTGTACTCATCAGTAAAAGACCACTTGCGAAGATACTCTTTCAACCCGTCACTTATAAATTCTTTGTCAGACCAGGAAAAAAGTGTTCCTTCAAAGTAACGTTGACGAATGTCAGTTGCGCTAAGATCTGCAATTTCAGGAACATCAATATACTGCCACTGAGGAAACAATTCCAAGTAGTAGCTAGTGTGATCCTTCTTGCAACCAATAATTCCAATTTTTGGATTTTCTACTTCCATTGAAAGACGACGCACAATACTTTGTACTTGTAGAATCCACTTTTCGTCATTGTAGCGATAATCACGGAGCGAACCAGTTAGAACGCGCGGGTGAACTTCAGGCGGCAGTTGATTAAACAACATAGTTGCGCGCTCAATTGATTTCCACGGATTCTTAAACGTGCGAGGTTGATAAGATGAACCAAAAAGAACGATAACTTTTTTTGCAAGCTCTAAGGCGCGGATAACATTACCACAGTGTGCCTTAGTTGGCGGTTCCATACGACCAATGTAAATAATGTAATCGTACTCATAAGTAGTACCAGTTGACATTTGGAAATCCTCCAAAATTATGTTAAACTAAATCGTCACTCGATTTAGTAATTTGTCCAAATGGACAATGAAAAGTCAATGTTCTCATTCTCCATCCACGTTTCAAACTCTTGTTGATCACCTTCAAACGTTTCAAATGCTTCTTTTGCTTTTAGAAGGTCTTCACGATCCGTGAAGTCATATTCTTCCATACCAATTGAAGCTGTATAAGTTGCCATCATCTCACCTTTTATTTATCGTGGGTTAATTGTATTACAAAAAATCAATATTGTAAACTAAATTGTTCCCTACGTAGTTTTTGCTTCTCTTTTGCACGGCTAAAAAACTCAGCCTCATGAGCTCCACCACGTTTAGAGAGAAGAATATCGTTTATTTTTTTAGCGTTGCCATTAGCTGGCTTCATCTTAGTTTTCATTTTTTGCTCCAAATATCTTATTTGTTAATTATAAGCTATTTAGTCAAAAAAGTAAACTGCTTGTGCGCCAATCATATACCAGCTTTTATAATCTTCAGGGTTTGAAAATTTTTCATCAGGTGAAACCCAGCGGCCGCCATTAATATGATGACCTTCAAGACTAACTTGCCAATTAGGTCTATGATAAATAATGCCTACATTGAAATCCTTAGCATAATGTAACCAAGGAGTTGCTGGCGGAACATATCCAGCAGAATATTCATTGTAATTTACGCGAGTAGTTACGTGATCATTTAAATCATATTCAGCTGTTAATGAAAATCCACGAGAATTATCTCCAGAAATTGGGTGACCACCTCCAGTCCAATTTTGATCAAAAGCTTTAAACCAAACTGCTTCTCCAGAAAATTTCCACTTGTCCTTTCGATATTCAATTCCTGCTATCATTAGCTCATCAATTTCTTTAAAAGAAGGACCATATAGTAAATTCCCAAGATTAGATGGTTTTCCACCTGTATTAAACGTCATCCAATTGTATTTTGCTCTAAATCCATTTCCAGGATCATAATTTACCGTTAATATTCTAGTTGAACCAAAGTGCGTGTTGAATTTATCAATTATGCCACCACTCCAATTTTCAGCTTCACGTTTATCGTTAATAATGCTTGGATCAGTTACTGAGTATTCAACTGAAACATCTTTAAAACGAATTTTTCCTGAAACACCTGTTCCAGACGTTAATAACTCGCGTAATGAATTCCAATAGATTGCTTGTGGTGGAACTATCCCTGGACGAGTCCGTGGATTTACACGTGTTTGAGAATACAAACCAAGATCATATCGTAAGCGACCGCCAGCAATAGAAACATCCCAATCAGTAGATGAAAATAAATTAATATCTGCGAAACTATAAACAAGAACATCGTTAAGTGATGTTCCCATTTTTATTTGATTGAAGATTGTTAAGCGATCATTAAATTTATAATTAGTTAAAATTCCAATTTCTGGACCTGAAAGGATGTCACCTTTTTCATGCGGTTGCCAATTATAAGCGTGTGTGCCTGGACTTTGCCAGACTTGAGTCCACCCAACATAGCCAGAAACATCAAGCGTTGAGTCTCCTCCTAATTCAAAAGTTCTTGCATTTATTGTTGAACAAAAACTACAGACTAGAAGAATCAATAATCTTAATTTCTTTGCCATTTACTATCACCTTATTATTTACATAACCGATTGCTGAAGGAGTTTGTATTATTTTAGCAATCATGGTATTATCATCGAATACTTCAATCAACCCTGTAGCGCGACCAGAATAAGTTTGCTCTTCTAATGATGTTTTAAATCTATAAAGTGTCATGAATAAAACATCCATGACAAATTCACGATTTTCAATTGAATCTATAGGTTTGATGTATACGCGAATAGCTGTACCATCACGCCAATGAGTTTTTTTGCGCGTAAAAATATCTGTGATTGTTTGACGATCAAGCAAACCTGAGTAATACTCAGGTTTCAATACTACCTTAGGATCAGCGCTTGAGACAAACGAAATTGTTAAACAAAGTAAACTAAGAAGCGCCTTACTTTTTCCAAGAAGAAACCTTTTGATAAACATTGTTTACGCTAACCTCTAAATCTCTTATTTGATTTTTTAAATCTTGTATGGATTCTTGATTTCTTTTATCTTGATCTTGTAAAAGCTTCTCAACAGAGGTGTAATCTTGTTTAACTTCGGCTATTTCTTTTTCTACCTGTTGAACTTTTAACTTTTCAGTTGTTAAATCATTATTTAACGTAACCCAAGTACCAACCAAACCACCTAAAACAAGAAGAATAGTAAAAATATCCTTAAGTTCTAATGATAATCTACCATTTTGTATAGGGGCTATAGAAGGCTGAGCTGTCGAAGAACCTATTAGATTTCGATAACGAGTCTGTAACAAGCTTTCAAGACGTCGTTCAAGTCCGTCCCATTGAGCTATTCTTCGTTCAACACCATCCCATTCATGTTCTTCGTTATCGTATGGGCATTTGTGATCTGTCATTATCATACTCCATATTGTTAATAAATTTAAATAATATTTATTATCACTATAGAATATGCTTTTAAAATAAAGAGTAGAGTTTAAAATAAACTCTACTCTTCTATTTATTGCAAGATCAACTCATGATGATTATTTTTACTGATAACCAGCTACAAAATCACCAAGACCCAAGCTATAACCGGCACCAACTGCCTGGAAGCTAAAGCCAGTTGCGTCCTTGAAGAAAGAACCGACCTGAACAGCAGTTTCTGCCTTGAACTCAGCATCGAGATCGTAGAAGCAGATCTTGTCACCAGTTACAGCATTCGAAATTTCAATGCCGGCTTCTTCAATCTGACCAAAGCTCTGGGCACGTTCATCGGCCTTGTGAATGGTAACGATGATAGAAATTTCTTCGGCTTCAGCTGGCAGTGCAGCGATGTCGATTTCCAACGTTTCGGTGCCGCCTTCGCGCTCATCAGGAGATTTAACAACTGCGTTTGCAGGCGACTTTTCGTTGTTGTAGAAGACGAACCATTCTTCAGCGATCAACTTCGGGCCATTAGGAGTGTTGCGACAGATAAAAGCAGAAACGTCGAGGTCGAATGCAGGGAAGTGGTTGGGAGCTTTCCAATACAAGGTTGCGCGAACCTTAGTCAAGGAATCGTCCTTCTTGGTCAAGTTGATAGAAGAACCAGTCGTCATTTTTTCGAGATTAATTGCCATGTTAAATCACCTATTTGGTTGTTGAAAGAAAATTCTAATCTAAATACATTACGTTGTAAATATTTTTGTCTTTGAAATCAGTTAGTTAAATTGTGTGAAATTCTTCTTCCTCTTCATCTTTAGTTTCAAATTTGTTGACAATGATTGATGATATCAAGGCAAGTATAATAAGAGCCGCGCCAATCAACCCAGTGACTACCTCAGGTATTTCAGACACAGTATTATAATACATAATTACTGCTAGTGTTCCGATAGCCCAGAAGGCCCCGTGTTCAAGATAGCGATACTCAGAGAGCGTACCAAGATCAACCAACATCAACGTTAATGATCGTACAAACATTGCGCCAATACCAAGTCCAATCGCAATGATAAAGATATTATCACTTAGCGCAAATGCGCCGACCACACCGTCAAATGAGAAACTTGCGTCCAGAAGTTCAAGATACAAGAAAGATGCAAGACCGGCACGCTGAATAGTTTTGCCTACCACGTTATCCTCATCTTCTTCACCGCCAAGAATTGCACCGACACCATCTGCTGCGATGTATGTAATCAAGCCAAATACTGAAGCTACCCAGAATGAGATAACGCTTTCAACTGGCAAGAACTTAGTAGTAATGTAAACAGCTAGCAAGGTCAAGGCAACTTGGACCGCCTCAATTTTACCAAGCTTTGTAAGTGGTCGTTCAATGAAAGCAAGCCAGTGAACATCCTTGGTTTCATCAACAAAATACTTCCAAAAAACCATGAAGAGGAACGTTCCGCCAAAACCCATAATTTCAACATGAGCTCCTTCAAGGTGATGTTGATATTCCTGAGGCTTTGCAACAGCAAGCTGAATTACTTCAACAGGTGACAAACTCGCGGTTACACCAACAATCAAAAGAGGAAATATCAATCGCATACCAAATACTGCTATCGCGATACCCCAAGTAATGAAGCGATGACGCCACTCAGCTGTCATGGTATCAAGAACCTTCGCGTTGACGACTGCGTTGTCAAACGAAAGTGAAACTTCAAGAATACCCAAGATGAGACAGATAAGAGCTCCTTTCCAACCTGCAATGAAAAAACCAAGGCAGATGGCTAGCGCAGTAAAAATGAAACTTGATTTAAAATATTTTATCAACATAATTTCTCCAACGTTATTTGCATTTTAGCAAAATGCTTAGTAATCAACAGAGTATTTAAAAATAAGAATTGTGATACAACCACCAACTAACGCAGTTATTATTGCCGCAGTTAACCCCCAAAAGTTGATAAACCCAATCCAAAAGAAAACAGTGAGAGCAAGAATTGCAATGAGAGGCCAGTTCCAATTTTTCATCTAAGTATCTCTAATCAGCATTAGTTAAGAAGTGATATTGTAAATTGGCCTCTCATATTTGTACAATGTTATTTTTTGAACTTACTTACCCAAGTAGCAAATTCTTCATTGATGATCCCCTCATATAAATAAAATTTTATTTTAAATATAATCATGAATTTATTCACCTCTGAAAAAGTTTTACCTTATGTTTATTTGTGCACACACAAAATTTCAACTCATTTTTACATTGGATATCGTGGCTCAAATAAACAACCTTCACATTTAGATTTACCTAAATACAAAACATCATCTAAGACAGTTAAACCAAATTTTGATGAATATGATTGGATCATCTTAGCTGAATTTTTTGATGCGAAAGACGCGTTTATTTTTGAACAAAATATAATTCAAGAGCATATTAAAGATCCTTTATGTTTAAATAAATTTGTCAATAAAAAATTTGTTTTTATCAACAAAAAATTAACAGAAAAACATAAAAAGGCGATTTCAAACTCACAAAAGGGTAAATCAAAATCTAAGAAACACTGCGCAAATTTATCAAAAAATCATGCAGACGTGTCAGGTAAAAACAACCCAATGTACGGAATATCAAGACATGGTAAAGAAAATCCATTTTACGGCAAACATCATTCAGATGAAACCAAAATAAAATTAAAATCTTGGCATCGAACAGAAGAAATAAAACAAAAAATGAGAAAACCAAAAAATTCAACTGAAAACATGAAAGGTCCTAAAACTAGTTCACAATGTCCTTATTGTAAGAAGATTGGTTCAAGTAACAATATGAAACGTTTTCATTTTGAAAAATGTTCTTTAAGAAAATTTAATTCAGAAAAAATTTCAATTTTAATAACATTAAAAGAGCAAAATGTTCCTCATAAAGAAATTCAAAAATATTTTGAGGAACATTTTGCATTAAAAGTTGCTTATTCAACAATTTCTACAATGTATCATAGAAATAAAACTATGCAAACTTTTTAATCCAGCTTGCGAACTCTTCGTTTATTATAGCAGAATATAAATCTTCATCATCTATACGGTCAATGTTGCCGATACCGACAAAACCGCAGTTTGGATATTTTTCACCCATGCTGTCAAGAAACGGGAAGCGACTACCGCCGATACCAATCAGCTGCCAGTAAATGTTCTGACCTTGAGAATTTTTGATGACATCTTCAGTAGAGCTTTTGTCATCATTTTCACCGTCAGTGATCAAAATTGCCAAAATTGGATCGGCTCCAGCAACATTGACCGCTGTAGTTGAAGGTTTACCAAAAAGACCACCGAGGAAACTCTTGGCTTTTTGCATATTACTGCCGCAAGATTCCTGCAAAATGTCTTCCATAACCGGTGCGTATGAGGTACCGCCCCAATTGAACTTGTTCATAATTTCGCGATTGACGTATCCATCAATCTTATCAGCAGTAACTGCTTTAGCCGGTAATGAATCGTTATGGAAAGCCCAAATATCGACAGTACCGTCCATATCAACGTTCATGGAAATTGCGAGAACACGCTCAACAACTTTTTGAACAACATTAGCTCGGTACAGCGAGTCCATGGAGCCTGACTTGTCGATGGCTAGTTTCACTTGACACGGGATTTTTGCAATTCCACGTTTTTCAAGAACGATACTTGCTTTTTTTACCTGTTTTTCTAAATCAATACTCATCTTTTAAATCCTCAAATTGTTGAAATTATTAATTAAAATTAACTTGTACATTATAATCAACAAAGTTTAAATGTACAATTAAAGTGCTGTTATTTCTTCATTTATCCTGGCAAAATTTCGCTGATATTTAGGAATTGTATAATAACCTTCACCGTACGCGCCTGCTAAAAGTTCTCTTATTTTAGCGGTAGAGCAATTATCTAAGAAAGTTTCAAGATCGTTTTCAGACAGCGCTAACACATATTTGATTGTTCGCACAATTACTTGATTTTGTGGAATGTTGATAATTCTAACTAAATCAACAAGCCCGCACATTCCAGCAAAATTGATTTCCGCTTCAATTTCCGCTTTTGCTCCGCTGTATTTTGCGAAATATAGAAAGAACGCGTCATTCGGTAAATTATGACGCTCAAGGATTTCAATAAGTTTGTCCTCATGTGTGCCTGTAATACAAACATCATCAACAAAAATCAAAAGCTTATCTTTTACAAAAGCGTCATTGAAGAAAAAATCATCATTATCAATTAAAGCTCGTCGTTGTTCTTTCTGCAAAAAGCCATAATCATTGACATAACTTACCTTTCGATGAATGATTGAGTAATCAACATGAGCTCCTTGCGCATTCACTAGCAGCTCATTAAGCTTCGCGACAAAATATTTAGTCATTAACGTAGCCGCGTTGGCTACGTAGTTATAGGGTGACGGTATTACCAAACAGCGATTTGCAATCAAAGCTGCCGAATGTTCATTGAAAAACCCAATGGCAAGCTCTCGTCCCATTTTTTCAGCCGCATGTACGCATCCAAATTTCAAATGCGAGTATTCTTTGATATCAAATGGAGCAGTTTCAAGATCAACAAAGCGGTGCGCGAAAAAACGTTCTCTTTTAGGATTATGCATCATTAAGGTAAGCTCCTACTTTTTCAACGAGTTCATCAGGGTTAGAAATCAAAAGCGCATTAATGCCGAATTGCTCAGCACCAACAATATCAGTTTCTTGCATATCGCCAACATGGAGAACTTCAGATTTCTGAACGTCTCTACGTGCGAGATTGAGAGTTGAAAACATGGTTTCAAAAATTATTCGATGCGGTTTTGAAACTCCAACATCGTCTGAATACAGAGTAAACCACTGGTCTGGACTAACATTTATTAACATGTCATAAATAACTTGATCTAAAACATATCCACCGACAAAATTAGTATTGCTCGTAATGCTAAACGTGATGTTATCTTGAGACAGACGATCAAGCAGTGTTTCAATATTTGGCGCAAGTGAGGGTGGATACTGAACAAACAATTCAGCAACATCATTATAAATGGCAACGGGAGATGTAATTTGCCATGCGTCCATGCTGTCAAAATTTTCATTTAACACGTCGAGAAAACTAGACCATGCCAGGATTGGAGTTCCAGCAACTCCATCTTGTGCCGCACAAGAATCATAAAAATCCTTGAGCGTTTTGTAGATTTTTTTAATTTCATCATCAGTAAGACCGAAAAGATTTGCTAGTAAATCATTTCGCTCTTTTGCAAATGTTGGATTTGGAGTTGCAAACGTATTGTAGAAATCAAAGCTAATATGCTTGATAGTCATCAAAGATTCTCAACGAAAAATTAATTTAGAAGCTTTTTCACCAAAGCAGAAGCTTGAGCACCGTCGTACTTTCCAAAGTATTCTTCCTTGAGCTTTGCCATAACTTTGCCCATGTTCTTCTTGTCATTACCAATTTCTTTGATAATGTCTTGAAGAATCGCAGTAAGTTCCTGCTCAGAAAGTTGCTTTGGTAGCAAACTGTCCAAATATTCAATTTCCTGTTCTGCTGCAATATATGCATAACTAAATGCACGGCCTTGCTCAACGAGCGCTTTTAACAACTCCTGACTGTTAAGCTTGAATTTCTTAACAAGCGCAATAACTTCCTCATCAGTTGTTTCACGATTGCCTTTGTTCTTACCGATATTCTGTGCTTCAGACAGAAGTGTGACCAAAAAAGCTGCCGATACTTCTTTTTGTTTACGTGCGACAAGAGAATCAGCTCGTATTTTTTCTAGCAACATAATTACCCCGTGAGTTTTGAAATGAAACCTTTAACGCCACTGTTTTCAACAACATTGATAGAGCCAGCTCCGCCAGGAAGACGTGCGTCATTTTCTTTCTTAGCGTCTTGCGGAGTTTGGCGGCCAGATGCAATGTTGCCATACATACGTGTCATTTCATCCATGCGCTCAACAGAATTTCGACGCTGTTCAATGCCTTTGTCGTTGATATCGGCAACTTCAGCCAACATGTTGATTAGGTTGCCGTGAATATGCTCAAGCGTGCTGTCATCAACTACATCGCGGTTGTTGGCTTTTGCAGTTGCAATGGCATTTGCCTTAAGCTGATCAGAGCTGTGAATCATCATGGCATTGTTGGCGTCATTGATGGTGCGTTCCAGGTCAGATGCCTTCTTCAGCTCCATGGAGTCAATATACTTGCGTACGTTACGCTTCCAAAGCGGGATTGTCATTGTCTTGATATCATGGAACTTGTCAATCAAGGTGACAGCATCGTCCATCATCTGGCTGATGTCGGGTGCATTTTGAATCGCCATCATCTGAAACTTTTTAAGATTTGTGATTTTCTTGTCAAGCCGCAAAAGAGTTGATTCGCAGCGCTTGATTTCCTCAAGCTTCGCTATGTCAGTACCAGCTTCTTGCTTCAATGTACAAATTTGCTGCTCACGAACTTTATACGCCTCTTCAGCAGCAATAACCAACTGACCAAGATTAGTATATTCGTCCAAATTCTGCTTATAAAGCAGCTGCAAGCTATTTAGCTTGTCAAGAATACGAGTATTTGCTGCGTCAACCTGTGTGACAACTTTATCCATTTGTGCGGAGACAGTGCTGAATTGAGCTTCAACCTGTTCCTTCAATGAAATGCTCTTGTCGTGGAAAGCGTCGATCAAAGAGCCAAGAGACCAGCTCTTTTTCTTTTCACCATTACCGGACGTTCCAACAGACTTTGCCATCGAAATGATACTTGTAATTTGATCATGCACAAAAGTAACATCAGCGTCTTTAACAGCTTCAAGAGCTGTGTCAGAATGCTGCGCGATCTTATCCATTACTTCACGACCAAAATCAAGAACGCCAGTCGGCGTATCGATTACCAACAACAACGCAGCAGCTTTCGGATTTGTAGTTCCAGTTGCGCGAATTTGCTGCTGAGTAACAGGCTTAAAAGTTTCGCGATGAGGCGCGTTTACCGTAATTGCTGTTCCTTTTTCTGGTGCGGGAGTTGCAATATGCGCAGGTCGAGGCCCAAAAGTTTTTGGAACAAATTTTTCAGTCATCTTAGACTCCAAGTTAAAATTACACTACATTATAAATTAGACAGTGTAAAATGTACATTAGTAATCGGTATCAAAGTCAATGTCAACACCGAGGTCATCAAGATTTTCGTTGAAATCTTCATCTTCATTCTCGATAATTGGCAGAAAGCTGCGATTAACTTCGTTGGCGTAAACTTCAGGTTCATCATCAAACATTGTCGTTTCCTCAGGTTGGAAATTGCAAATAAACAATTGAACTTATAACCACAATCAAAACAGCTAGCGCACTTACGCTTGCTAAGATAACACCTGCATTTACATTTTTGCGACGATCTTTCATTTAAATCTCCAATATTTTTAATAGATATACTATTTTATATTGAAAATTTATTCTATAACATCGCTTTCGTAAAATTAATTATTAACCAAAAAGCTCAATCGTACACTACTTCTTCATCTTTTTTTACACGGTTTTTCATTTTTTTAAGCGCGTAAAGAAGTGCAAGAGTATAGTCATTAAGATGACGAGAATTTTCGAATACAAATTCCGTTTCATAGGTTGCTCGGCCTGTCGTCATAATTGACCAAGCAGCCTTCATACGATCTTTCATTCCTTGAAAGAAAGAAATTGGTGTTTTTTGAGTAAGTGAATGATTATTCACGTCAAAAAAGACCTTTGTTGAAATGCTTATATTCACCGAATCAATATCAGGAATATAAGTTACTTCAATTGTTTGATCATCATTTGGATGAAAGCACGCGCACTGTGCTTTATAAACAATGCAATCTTTATTTTCAAATTCTGTCGCAATCTTAAAAGAAGGAGCTTCCATATTTCACCATTAATAAACAAACTTATCAATCATTTTGTATTTGATGTTGAACGCATTCATTAGCAATGTGATTTCACGTAAACACTCATGACGAGCTCCGCCACAAATGTATGAGTTGGTGTAGTCACGCAACTTTGTAACTGCAATTGACGGTAACCAAATTGAGTAGTTTTTGCAGTAGTCAAAAATTTCCTCGCCAACTAAGGAAAGTAATTCTTCATCATCAAAATCTTGCGAATCACTAATTCGCTTTTGATACATTTCACGAATTACCTTAATTATCAAAGAATCACTTATATCAACTCCATGATCAGGACCTGCCATCCAATCGCGAAAATACCCGTAAGTTTTGTTATGCCATTCTATTTTATCGAGTTCATCTGGATCAAATCCATTTTCAATCCAATAATCAACAACCTCTTGCTTTGAATCATTGGTTGTTTCTTCACCATTAAAAAATGCCAAGATAGGACCTCGTTGTTCATTTAAATAGTCAAAGAGCCCTCTATTGACTATTTTTTTGGCAAACGACGCGTACTCTGGTTGAACGTCTACTACAATAATCGGTGTATTAACGCTTTCGTGTAATTCATATAATTTCATTTTGCTCCTTTTTTCCTTTTTATTCAGGAGCTATTTATAGCGGAAATTTTAGTTATATTCTGTTCCGCCTTTCCGAAGCAGATATGACTCGTTAATCGATTTCAAAACAACTCGGCCAAGTCCGCTATCTCGACGTTCAATGACTGGTTTAATAACGACACCTTCACGTACTTCTTTTTTACCGTCAAAAGTATCATAAACGCCTTGAACCAATTCATCAATTTTTGCTTTGCTGAATGGTCCACGATAAACAACTTCAACTCTTGGAAGCTCTAGCAGTGCACATAATTGATCAAGTTCATCATCATTCAAAAATCTTCCAGCGTTTCGAAAACCGACATAGATATCAAATACTTTAAATCCAATATTTCCCCTTTTCACGCCGTATGTCAAATCTTGAATTCCTTCGCCGAAGACTTCTCCCATTATAACAACCGGTTCTTTGAATTCTGCTTGATTTAGCGCGCGAACAATATGAGATAATTGATTATGAACCGCACGCTGATAAACATTATTTTTATTGGCTTCATTCCACTTAAAGCACAATCCTTGAGCACCTAAGCCTTTAGAAACAACTCCTACAAAACCAGAAGTATTATCTTCATCGTTAGCTAACACGTTGTCAATAAAGAGCAGCTCTTCGTGAACGTGAGGAGCCATGTCATTGATATTTGGAAGGTAGATCAATTGCAAGTTGGTGCCGTGAATTTTGATGGTGCATTGAACTTCTTCACCCTCAACCAAAACATCTGGATAATTTTTAATGTTTTCAATGTCATAATCAACGGTGAGATGTTGTCCAAGATTGAAAACTTCCCCAGCCAAAGCAATAGGTATTGGCGGTTCGTACTTAGATACACCGAGAATAAAATCAACATTCTCACCTTCATTAACAATTCTATCCTCACCGTCATCACAGTGCGGAATCGAATAATATCCACCAAAATTTTCCTTCACAGGAATACAAATTCCAAGACTGAATTCCCCGCGGAGACGGATGGCCTTTACGCGGTCACCCTTACTGCCAGCGAGCATTCCAATATTCTTCTCTTCATTCCAAAAACCATACTTACGAAGAGTGTTTTCACATACTACACTGTTCTCGCCGATGTACGCGACTAGATCTCCAGTTTTGTACTGGCCCCTTTTCACCACAACCTGCCAGCCATCGGGCGAACCAATATTACCAAGCTCAAGAGCGTCAGCGTTAGAGTGCGGCTTGATAAAAATTCGTTGAATTTTTACTGCGAAATTTGACATTTTATTTTTCCTTTATTTCATTTTTTGAACAGGTATGACTGTCTTGACTTTTGAACGTTCAATTGCTTCATCAATCATTTTGTCACTAATGTATCGTCGATACCCGTGAACTGAAACTTGGTAACCAGGTTCCATGTGATTGTGAATTGATGGTTTCTGGTGTTTGAGCGGCTTTAATACTCCTTTGACTTTAAGAGAATACAGCTTACAGTCGTCAAGATTATAAAAATAACCAGAGTAATACATCGCTATAAAATTAGAAGGAAGTGTTACGTAAATTTCACTCATTTTTATATCCAACTATTTACAAATTTCTGATCAACATCCAAACTTACAAATTCAAGACCTTGCATTCCTTGTTCACTGTACTCAATTTCTTCACTCGCCATTCCAAGCTTTGCAAGTTCTTCACGAAGCTCTTTCTTGAAAAGTTTATCAGTGTAGATTAATCCGTGCTGATTAACGTCCCACTCATTTGGTTTAAAATAAACCAAAAGTTCAGGAGACCACCTATTATCGTCAAGCTCAATCGCAACAATTTGAATTGATGTCGCGTGAGTTGACCAGAGACCGCTACCATCTGTGTGGAGCGTAAAATCAACGTTTTTTATTTTCATAGTTTATGAATTAGAGCGAGCCATAAGTTGTGAAGTTAAAATTGCTAAACTTAACATTTGTTGATCGTCTTCACAAAGCTGCGAATGAATCCAATCAAGCTCTTTTTGTTGGTGTTCAGATAATTCTCCGTGTGCGTCATGGAGAATTCGTAATGAAGTGGTAACAGCGTCTCCTAGATTCATCGTTGTAACCTCCAGCTTTAATGCTTAGGAGCAGACTTTGCATTATAAATATCATTCTGGATTGACATACAAATTATCGTGTACATCAAAGGTTCGCTCTTCAAGAGCTCAACACTAATCGGAAATCCCAAATCATCTTTGCGATTAAAAGATTCAATTTCCTGTTGAATGATGCTGTCAAAATCAATGGTTTTATCCAACTCAATGTTAAGAGGTGAACTAACCGGTGCGCTTGACATTATCTCTTCACCTTGAGTATCATCAAAGGCCAGATCGATGGTGTCAACGTCAGCAGTTACTTCATTCACATAAACATCGTTACCAAAAAGTGCTTTTGCTACATCTAGCATTTCTTCTTCTGAAGTAACTTGAAAATGTGCCCGACGCGAAAATGCCTCCATCGTACCTACAAAAATATTTGCGAAAGTTGAAGGAGATTCGATTGAAGACGAAACTGCGTAAACCTTTTTCATTGGAGTTCTCAGTTAGTTAGTCTAAGCATATTATAACATAACTATCCAAAATGTACAAGTTTTTATTCGTTACTTATAGTTTTTATCGTATTTTCTATGATTTTGTAAAGTTGATCATCTATTTTAAATCGTTTTTGTTGAAACTCAAGTGACCTGTATGGATTTCCATTTTTTGAAAGCTCTGATGACGCAATCCAGTCGCACGTCATTTCTAACAAATCGATCAACGTCATTCCTTCAATTCCATTAGTGAAGTGCTCAGGATGATGCTGATTCATTCGATAGTGAGCATTAAGTGTTTCTCTTAAGATTTCAAGATTTTTAAAGTATTCTTCAGAGCCGTACTCTATTTTATCCATATCTTTTTTAATTTTTGCATAACCATGAATTTCATCACTACACAGCTTTGTTCTGTCATGAACTACTAATCTATTCATTAGATCTTTTATAGCTTTCGACATATAAATTTGAACACGAAAAATATGCTTTGAAATTTCATTCGCAATTCTTGTTTCTGCATTTGTTAAATTTTCTTTCATAATTTGCTTTAAATTATTTGATTGATATGTCATATTTATGACCTTTCTACTCGATCAAATAAATAAGAAAAAAATACTCTTTTGGTATAAACAATGCGTTTTTTAGATTTTTTAAAAGAAGAGCAAGATCAACCAGGAAGCTGGATGTTCAAAAATACTGATGACATAATTGCATTTTTGAAAGGCTTAGGACTTTCAAATGCTTTTATTAGCAATTCCTGGGTTATTAACAATCAAGGTAAAATCATACATTCAAGAAATGAAATCTATGATCGTTATCTGGTTGACACTGGTGCCGGTAAAAAGGGAATGCCATTCATGATGAAGCGTTCTTATAACTTCACCATTTCTGAAGATTCTAAATTAGGAACGTTACTTGGTATTCCTGAACTTGTTGAAGGCGATTTTAGTCTCGACTCGCCTGATTTAATATCACTAGAGCATTTTCCTAAAGAAATTACTCAAAATGCTTTTCTTTGGGTTGAAAATGTAAAATCAATAGAATGTAAAAATGAATTTGTTAATAATCTTCAACTTTTGATGACTACTTTTCCATCTCTACATAATTTTCATAGATCGTTTCCAAAAGTTTTTACTCTAGGATTTGGGCAAAATAAAATAACAGAATCAATTTTAAGTCTTTTGCTAGTTAAAGAGCTACAGTCAATTTCATTTCATATAAAATATCCTGAGCCATTCAAAATAATTAACAAACATCTTATAGAAAAAGATATTCTTGAATGTAAAACAGAACTAATTGAAAACGGATTTAGCGCGTATGCAAAACTTTAAAAAGTTTTTGAAAGAAGGTTCTATCGAAAACGGTGATTGGATGTGTAAAACAAAAGAAGATATAATCGGCTATCTTAAAAAGATGGGATATTCAGATAATGAAATCTTTAAATTTGCAAGCTTCAATGAAGACGGACCTTGGACTGAGCTAACATTTCTAGAGTCGATGTATTTTAGTTACTCGCTTAAAAATACCAATGAGGGAGCGCGGTTACCATTTAAGATTCGTAAATGCGAAATTTTTACAATTGAATCAATTTTAATTGATACTTTATTCGGTAGCCCAATAGAAGTTGAACGACATGTCAAAATAGATTCAACATCTCTTAAAAGTTTAAAATATCTACCAGCTGAAGCTGAAAAAATTAATCTGGTTGTTCCATCATGTATAACTTTTGACGCACAGCTTGAAAAAGTTAGAGAAATGCATTTTCATGCATCTAAATTTAAATCCCTTCATAATTTCCATAAATCTGTAAAATCTTTAAGAGAACTAACATTTGACTTAACATCAAACCCAATAGAAGAATGTGTGTTAAGCTTGTTATTGATTAAAGATTTAACTTGGACATATACATTAAATAAACCGATTAATCCAAATTCTAAAAAATTAAAAGCAGCAATAGAAATTGTGAACAAACATCTTGATGAGAAAGATTTGCTTGAGTGTAAGACCGAACTTATAGAGGCCGGTCTTAACTCATTTGCAAAAATTTAACAGATTCGCTTGCCCGCCTGAAGGTCCTTAAGCTTGAGACCACCAGTAAATTGAAAGTGGGCGAATTCCTTGAAGGAAACCCAGCGACCAGCCCATTCTAAACCGCAGCTTTCACCGATTTCGCCAACTTTATTCCAAAGGTCTAAATCTGGGCCTGGCTTAGTACTCCAAACTGGTTTGCCATTACGAAGTGGAACAATGTCAACAGCGCACTGCCAGTTATGCCATGAAAAACCTGGTTTTGCGTTTGTTACCTTTTTACCGGGGGTAGTACGACCTTGAGCATAAAGCACTGCCTGACTTTCAGTGTCTCGAAAAGTGCTAGTAACAAGTAAATCGATACCAGCTTCATCACATTTTTGAATAAAAGCGTTTACCTTATCTTGAACGCAAGGTAAAAGGTCAGAAATTTTTCTTGAATTAATCATAAAATACCTCCTTATGATTTTGTCATAAAAAAGTATTTATAATATTCGCTTTATTTCATTTAGAACTGCAGGGACTGCTGTTGCTGCGCTGCTTGGAATCCACTTATAAAATGGATGATCACGAAGCTGTTGAAATTTCCAGTTTTGCTTAGGGTTTACTTCATAAACAAATGAACCATTGTAGAGAGCGGTAAATGGTAAGTCTGCAGCAGGATAAACATCACCACTTGTTCCGATAGTCACAAAATGTGACGCTCTCTCGGCAGCTCCAGCTGCCATTGCTAGAGTTTTTTCAGGAAGAATTTCACCAAACCAAACAATATCAGGTCGGTACTTACCGTTGCAAACTTCACAGTTAACTATTTGTTCTGATGCCCAAACTTCTTCAATACTTGGTAGTATTGGACAATCAAATGTACTCGAACACTTCAGATCATGAAGGTTGCCGTGAAGCTCGAGAACATTTTTACTTCCAGCGCGTCGGTGTAACCTGTCAACGTTCTGTGTAATTAGAACAAATTCTATTCCCTTTTCTTCACAATATCTTTCAAATTCCGCTATTGCAACGTGAGCTGCGTTCGGTTTAACCGTTTCAAGTTGAAAGTGACGCTCGCGGTAGAAACGCCACACAAGCTGTGGATTTCGGCGGAAGCCATGTAAAGAGGCAACTTCATGAACATCATGATTTTCCCAGAGCCCGTTATGATCACGAAACGTTTTTAATCCACTTTCAGCGCTAACACCTGCGCCAGTAAAAACAACAATTGTTGTCATGAGAACTCCCCATTGTAAAATGACCAGCCGGCGTCATCTTTCCAATCAAGATGAGAAATATAACCTTTTTCTTGGCAATAATCAAAGTGATTTTGCGGTTTTATTGATTCTTTTATAGGTTCTTCTGGTGCTGAAAATGGAATATACAAATCTCGGGATTTTTCAACTATTTCAATGAATTTATCAATTGTTATTTCATCACCATATTCATTAAAAACTTTACCATAATTAGCTTGAAAATAATTTTTCCAATCAATCCAAGATTTTAAAGTAACTCCATCATATTCTTGATAGCCGCGAAATGAAAATTCCCAACCATAAGATTTTTTTCCTATATGACGTTCAGTATATCTATTGCAGCACTTGCAGATATCCGTTCGATAATAATAATTTGTTCCCATATTTTCGTCAATTTTACTTTTTAATCAATGTAATCCCAAAGTTTCAACCCTTCTACGTTAAGTGCCTCAAGAGCGCTCTTTGCAGCTTGAGCGCATACTAACTGCAACCCATGTTCTTGACGATGTTTCCAACGATACGGAATTTCAATTACATCGCAAGTAGAAACGTAACCGGCTGCCTTGAATTCTTTGTAATCGCGCCGTCGCTTATCGCGAAAGCGAACGTGGGCATTTCCACATAAATCATACATCACACCAGACTTTAGGATTTCAAGTTCTGGTTCACGCTCATTTATCCATTGTTGGCCAGCGACTAAAGCTGCCTGACCTGCAATTTGAATTTTTTCAGCTACAGAAAGTTTCATTTGCGTAACTCAACGTTTTGATAATTTAATTATAACACATTTTAAAAATCATTTTATAGATTTACTAAAAGTTTTGTGAACGTAGATTGTTGGGCGACCGTTAAACGGTTGTTTTGCAAAAAAACGATCTTTATTATCGCATCTAAGATAGCCAATTGATTTTAAAAACTTTGAGTAACGACGTTTGAATACGTCGTTTTTCCAAATGTTTCCTTCAAAATCGACATATTCAGGAAAATGTCCAATTTCTGGAGATGCAAATGAAGAAGAATCAATGTAAAATTTTGTTTCAGGCGCCGTTAAAATTGGATGGATAAAATTACATGGCTCTACTAAATGTTCCATCGCGTCAAACGCACAAACGCACTCAGCTCCTGATAGTTGATTAGTTATTGTAAGATTTTCTGCTTTAAATCGCTCCTTTAAAAGAGTAACTATTGCAGGTTGTTCAGCGTCGGTATTGAAGTAAATAACTTCTGACGTTGGAAAAGCTTTTGCAAGCAAAACAGTACTTTGACCATTTCCTCCAAAAACATCAACAATACTTTTTGGACAAATGTCAAGATCATTAAAAAATTTGATTGTAGCTAGCGCATTGCGCTTTGACCAATTCGAAAAACAAAAAACTGTCATAGTTAAATAACCAGGATCAGCATAAATCGACCAATCTGGAGATTGGTCAGTTATTTTTTTTGACAAATCAAGTGAAGCGTACCAACGATCGTAAAGGTCCTGATGAACGTCATCATAATTTAAAAGAGCGTTTCCAGTTGCTTCTTTAATAAGGTCAGGAATTATTTTATCTAGTTCTTTGGCTAAGAACAACAGCTCTTTTCTTGAAGGTAAAGACATTTAAATTCTCCTTTTTAATAGAGAAATTATAAACTAATTAAAAGAACAAGTACACTTCTCTGATATAAATAAAATTATCAATTGGAGATTTATATGACAATCACTGCCTCAGATTTTGAAAAAATTGTACACGCGTTTTACTGGGTTATTAAACCAGCTATTGTAGGAAAGCAGTTTGCAACTGATGACTTACTCGCACAAGCGCTTCAAATGACTATTGAAGTCGATCCAAATACTGTAACAGGAACACCATTTACCCCCCAGATTACAATTACTGGGGCAACCGCGACTAGCACAACTGATCCAAATACAATTACAACTCATCCTTGGCCGCATCAACACATTTTATCGTTAAATCCTACCTTTGTTACATTAGCGGATGATACACTTGCAGGCATTTTAAATGGAAATCCAATTTTAAAATTCTATGGTATTCAATTTTCTCGTGATACTGTTTATGATCAAGCGCACCCTGCAGCAAGTCCTTTTGTGAGTGGGGCCGGACCAGCATTTAAATACAAGTTCAATTTTAGGTCGTTAGTAGCATCAAGTGAAAGCTTTGATGAATTTGCGAATTTTGTTCTTTCTCAACTTCAAACAAGTACTTTGCCAATCCAGCAAAATCATCTTAGAAGTGACTTTACGGTTTCATTTTCTGGAACAACGGTTCCAGCTAGCTTTAATATCGTTGAAGTTAGAGGGTTTAATGAGCGCGACGAGAGCTTTACAATAGTTGTTTCTGATGATATCGCAAGTCAAAATATTTTAACTGCTGCTCAATTGCCGGCAAACTTTGGAATTTCATTTCACTTTGGAAATAATGAAACGGTTACATTTTCAGAATGTAAAGTGTTCGATATTTTTAGAGAACGTTTCTCAAAGTTACCCTTATTGAGCTGGTATGAACAACATATCTTTATTCGTCTAACATATAAGACAAAAACAGTTTCAATTAACTCAAACGTCGTTGATATTTACACAGTTAAAGGCAAGCGTGAAAAAGAAATTTCAATTGAACTAAGTAATATTTTAGGTGACAACACCGTTAATAAATTAACAATTGAAAACGCAGTAATTGAAAGCCCAAATAATGAGTTAAACATTAATAATGGAAGCAATAAAAATAACAGAATGGAGCTTCAATTTTTTGACTCAACTGGTAATTTAGTTGACGAACTAAAGAAGCTTTCATCACCATTAGTTATGTTTGATATTAAAGTCGACAAAAGTAAAAATGATCAAGTAACAAGTTCACGCACATTTAAAAAATGTAAGATTGTTTCAATTAATGATAATTCATCTAAAAAAGATGACACAAAAGCACATTATCCTTCAAATGCGCCTGACGACATAAAAATAACTGTCGTATTTAAATACACACGAGCTACTTAAGCCAGCGGCTTTTAGGGCATTCTGATAAAACATACTTAGCTTTCACGTCAACAAAGCAACCACAAGCGCCACACTGTCGTGAAAGCTTTTTAAAATCAGGGCACGTAGAACAAATGTAAAGACGTTCCTTTTTTAATTGTTCATTTACATATTCAGCGTTACCAGTAATTTCATCTTTTATTACGTCGATTATGCCGTAGGTCATTTTTACTTTTAAAAAGAGGGCAAGCAGATTTAAAATCTGCTTGCCCTATTTGTTTTAGATTTGTTGTATAGCTATGCGTTTTACTTCTTTCTCAGGAACAACGTTTTGCACTCCGATAATTAACATTCCGTTATTAAGCACGGCTGTTTGAACTTCGGCGGATTCTGGAATACGAAAACGACGTTCAAACTTACGAGAAGAAATACCACGATGAATATACTTATTAGTTCCTTCAGGTGTTTCATCGCTACGGTCACCAATGATGATTAAATAGCCATCATCGACCACCACTTTTAACATGTGGGATTCAAAGCCTGCGACAGCTATCTCAATGCGCCACAAATCATCAGTCTCGCGAATGACATTAAAAGGCGGGTAACTTTCAGGAGGTTGATTACTTCTCATTAGCTGATCAATAGTATTGAACAGATCATCAAAACCAATCATGCGGGGAACGACAGCGCTGCTAAAAGATGCAGGCCAAGTATTACGTACAGAAATATTATTCATGTGATTTCTCCTTTTTCAAGCAAGATGTCAATTTGCCACTAAAATAGTCGGCACCATAGAAAAGACCATTACGCATCTTTTCTAATGTTATTTATAGTTGGCCATCTGTCTTTTTTGGAGATTTGACTCTGTCGTAAATACCTTGGCGAATTACAACTCGACCTTTAATTTCAAGGTGTGTTAGATAAGTAAGATAGTCCCAGTATTCGCTTTCATTCATTTTACAAATGAACTTTACTGGGTAAAATGTTTTTACTAGAATTTCATTGAGAGCTAAAAACGAAAACAATCTATCATAAAAGCGCCGACAAGCTTCATCGACGCTTTCGTTTTGATCATTTACCTCTTCGTCTGACGGGATCATGTGACCGTGTTAAGTCTAAACTGCTCAGTAGGTTCAAAGAGCGCAAGAACATTTTCAGCAGGAATAAATCCAAACCAATTGTGAAACAGGTAATGTTCAACAATCAAAGCGTCAGACCATTTCATTCCATTGAACAAACGCATGTCCTTCATGTTATGATAAATCGCATCCACTTTATCTTGAGGTGTCCAACGAGGATCTTGTTCAAGAACATATTTAATCGCTTCAGGAATAAGCTCCACGTCAGGTTTCAGATATAACGCACCAATAACACGATAGTCACATACTGGAGTGGTACTCCACGGCTTAACACCAGTAACAACCATATACTTTCCACGCAGTTCATCGCATTTCATCAAAAATACCTCATTTAAGTGATTATGTAGTTTAATTGTATTAAATTTTAGTCAAAAAGTACACTTTTTATTATGCTGCCATTATTTCTTCGACTTGTTTAATATCAATTGTCTCAAATTTTATCAGTGCTTCAGCAATTGCTTCCATTTTAGACCAGTTGTTTTCAATAATGTTACGTGCTCTATCATAGTTGCGCTGTGATATTGACTCTATTTCTTCCTTGATAATTCTTCGATCTTCATCATCCTCAAGACCAGTGGCAATGTGAGTTGAATTTGACATTGATGAATGGTCTTGATCAATATACTTAAGCAACTTAAGCTTTTCACTAAAGCCCCACTCAGTTACCATCTTAGTTGCGAGAACTGTAGCTCGCTCGATGTCATTCGAAGCTCCAGTTGTAATACCGTCTGGCCCAGCAATAATTTCCTCAGCAATTCGACCACCATACAAGCTTGCAATTTGACCTTCAACCTTACGCTTTGACATTGAAACTCTATCATGTTCGGGTAGGAACATAGTAATACCTAAGGCTCTACCGCGCGGGATGATACTAACTTTATAAAGTGGATCATGCTCAGGAGTAAAAAATCCAACAACCGCGTGACCAGCTTCATGATAGGCAGTAAGACGCTTTTCATCATCAGTCATCATTAGCGATTTACGCTCGGCGCCCATCATGATTTTGTCTTTTGCTTTTTCAAAGTGACGCATTGAAATAACATCACGATCACATTTTGAAGCAAGAATAGCAGCTTCATTCACAAGATTTGCTAGGTCAGCGCCAGAAAAACCAGGTGTTCCACGAGCTATTGCAAGCAAATCAACATCATCATTTAGCGGAATTGCTTGAGTATGAACCCGCAAAATTTGTTCGCGACCAATAATATCCGGTAGATTTACAAATACTTGTCGGTCAAAGCGACCAGGACGTAGTAAAGCTTGATCAAGAATTTCAGCTCTATTAGTTGCAGCAAAAACGATAATTCCTTCAGTACCTTCAAAGCCATCCATTTCAACAAGTAGCTGGTTCAAAGTTTGATTGCGCTCATCATTTCCCATTATAGCTTGTCCACGAGAGGCACCAATTGCGTCAATTTCGTCAATGAAAATAATGCAAGGTGCCTTCTTTTTTGCTTCCTCGAATAGATCGCGAACGCGAGAGGCACCAACACCAACAAACATTTCTACAAAGTCAGAACCTGAAAGAGTAAAAAATGGGACTCCAGCTTCGCCAGCAACAGCGCGGGCGAGCATTGTCTTACCAGTTCCAGGTGGCCCAACTAACAGAGCTCCACGTGGAATTTTACCACCAAGCTTGTTGAACTTTTTAGGATCACGTAAAAAATCAACCATTTCCTTAACGTCCGCTTTAGCATCTTCAACGCCAGCGACATCAGCAAATGTAATCTTTACCTTGTCCTCAGCAACTAACTTTGCTTTATTTTTACCGAAGCCCAGCGGGCCGCTGCCAGCTTGACGTCGCATAAAGTAAATCCACACACCAATCAAGATAAGCATCGGGAACCAGCTAATAAAAATTGCCATTCCAATGCTTTGTTTTTCAGGTGGAATTACTCGAAAATCAACATTGTACCTAAATAAATCATCAATCAAATGCGTGTCATTATCTGGTGCAAGTGTTTTAAACTCAGTACCAGATTTTAACATTCCATGAATTTCATTACTCTGAATGATGGCATTAAATACAGAGCCGGTGTGCACTGCCTGAATAAAGTTATAATAAGACAGTGTCGGCTCATCATGAGTTTGTGTTCTATTGATGATTGAATACGCTCCCACAATCAATAAAATTGATAAACTAATTAAAAGCAAGTTACGTAAAAACCATTCCCATATTTTTTTCGCCATAAGTCAACCTCTAAGTTAAAATAAAATTAGCGTCGTCGCTTTCGCTTTCTTTCGTTTGAATCCTTTCCAGAAACGTAAAACGCTGGCGGCTTATTAGCTACCCATTGAACGAAAGTTTGTATTTCAGAGTTGGAACGAAGAGCTTCCACTGTATGAAAATTATGAAGTAGCTCACGTTCTGAGAACGTTGAGTGAATTTTGCGGTGACAGATTCTGTGAACGTAAATACCTTCAGTACCTTTAAAAGTTTTAGGTATTAAGTGATGAAATTCAATTTCATCGTCATCGAGCTCTCTATCACAGATTGGGCAAAGTGACATTTTATCCCATTAAAGTTTGTGCAAATTGTATTCCTGAAACTTCTTGAAGATATGAATCGATAACATCTTTCGGAAGATTAGATTCAGGAATAGTAAGAACAATATGCTCTGCGTTTAAAAACATATCAGAGTCAGGTGAACATTTAATAAGCGGCGCAAGCGCAAGACCTACGTTACCGTCCTGGCCTCTTGCAATTATAAGAGCCCTCGGCTTCTGAATTAGAACGACAGTATCGTTCACCTTTACAGTCCTTGCAAGGATTTCTTCTCCAGTACTTAGCTTGTAACACATCACGTGGGCATCTTGTTGCGTTTCCGTTGTCATTATTTTTTATCTCCGATATTATTTCATGTATAGTTGAACAACACTTGCCACATTGTGGAAGTGTAAAATAGGCGTCGAACACATCTTTTACTTTAGATGGTTTTAAATCTTTAATTGCTTGCTCATTGATATTATAGCAGATGCAAACTATCATTCATTTCCATTGCCAGATTTGCCCACTAATAAAGTGAGGATGGGTAAATCCATTTTTATTAATATGATCAGTAAGGGTATTATAAATTTCATTCATTCCAACACGAGAGTGAATTTCGTATCTTACACAAATTACTTTATCATCAATAGCGTTATAACGCAATTCAATCTCAAATGTATCTGGAGAAGTAAGCGGAGTAACATTATAAAAAAATGGATACTGGACGTAGGCGTTATCAATGCTGCCACGGGGACAAACTTCTTCAAGTTCCTCTGGCGTTGCCACATAGACATTCATTGATTTTTCTTCATCACTATCAAGTATTGCATTTTCAGCAACTTTTGCTAAAATAGCAGCAACCATTTCTCTAGAAAGCGTTTCAGCGTCAATTTTAATTTTGTCACGCATGTTATCCCACGTGACATAAAGCTGACCAAAACCAAAGTTTTCAGCTTCCCAGTTTATAACCATAGTTCCATCATTAATGCCAGCGTCTGCGCTTGTAATTTTCGGGATAGTGTTCATGATTATTATTTATCTGGTGGAAAATATGAATTAGAATGAAATTGAGCTTTTCTATAAAAAGTTATCACAACATCGTCTTTTGTTATTTCTGCCCACCCAGCATTAATATAACGTTGTTTTAAAATTTTAAAGCGGTCAGGCGTTAAACGAAAATCAGTTATTGTAATAGCCGGTTCATCATCTGTAGCCATTGCAGCAACCAATTTTTCATCTATAATGCCTTCTAAATCATCTAGAATGTCTTCTGAATAGTCTGGGCCTAATGCCATTTATTCACCTCAATCGTCTGATGACCAACCCAGCACGTAAAAACGTTTGTTCTTCCAATCGATTACTTGATTAGTTCCTTGTTGGTGACCATATACTTGTTCTGTTTGAATAGTCCAACCACTAAGATTGTACATCTTTTTGAAATTCTCAGCAGGTGGAATGTTTGAAAAACCTTCAGCAACAAACCAATCATGAAGCTCTTGAAAAGCGTTCTGTTTTACGAGATCATGTAAATTTTCATTTAATGCTTTTTGAGCAGTTAATGAAAGTGAAGAACGAAGTTTTTCTAAAACTTTTTGTTGAAATTTTTCTCTTGATTGCTGTAAATAATTATTATAGCGTCCAGAAAATTCTGAATATTGAGGGCTCGCTTTTATGTGAGCTTCAGTAAAATACTTTGCTGTTTTTGCCTTAGGATTTGCTGCGCTATTAAGCATGTAATAACGAGTTCCTTTATAAAGGACCTCACGTTCAAATTCACCCTCGGCAGGTACTACCATCCCCCAGCGGCCGCATTCAAGCTTTATATTTTTTATTGAACCATCATTGATTGTTACTTCTGCGTCTATACTTGGACGATCATTAAACTCGGCAAACAAGTCAATTGGCGTCTTATGCGGATGAAAAGCAGTAAACGCTTCACGTTTTGCTTCTTCATCTGCTAAAAAATATTCAGTCATATTGTAAATAGGAACTATTTCAGCCATAGGAATAGCGCTTCTAAAAATATTTGTTATTTCATGCAGTTTCATTTAATTACCCCGATCATGATCATAAATTTATTTATCAATCTTAATCGGACATGGTACAATTATAACTTACTCTTCATACAATTTACATTCGAACTTGTAGCGATTTAATCTCTTGTCTAAATAATCTTTTGCAAAAAGAGCGCGATTTATTCTTTCAATAAGCGCTTTATCATGAATTTCAAAATCATCGTGATTAAAAATAGCAGCAATTAAAGCCGCTCTTTCAGAGGCGACTTCTTCTAAAATCTTTAACTCAATTAGAGCTTCATTAAGTAAGTCACGATCTGTTGATTTTAAGTGTTCTTCAATTCTTTCAATAATTGCCATTTTAATTTTTCCGGATTTTTCGCCTTCTAATAGCTAATAGGTCCACCCGTAACTAAAGATTTTGTAAAAGTTTAGTTATGAATTAGGAGCTATTTCTAGTATAGGGAGTAGAGTTAAAGACCCTACTATAGTACTAGAGAAAAAGACGCGTTTATCAGCCGGCAAATATGAAGCGGTTATTCATATCCTGGTCGAAGCAACTGCGATGCTTCACCTTGCTAGAGGTACCCGCGCATACCGTCAAAACCCTACTATTGTAAGGCATTCACGGTATGGACGAATACGGCTGTGTATGGCAACTCTTGTTGAGTTGTTTTTTCCTGCTTTTCCTCAGGAGAACCTGGTGCTAGTTAAACGCTCTGCCTCTAGACTTTACCCCGCGACTTCAACTCGCGTTTGTCCATTTGATAAAGTTGCATTTGATCCCACCCGCTTACCAACCAGTTAATTCCGTGTTGGAGTTAATTTCGAAAACTGCCGCCACCCTGAGTGTCGCTTTCAAAGCTTAACTAAACTTTTACCTCTCTTGTGAAAGGGCGTTCTTGTACGCTAGAGATGCCTTGTAGTCCTTTTGTTTTTAGAAGGTAGCAAAAGTCCCAGAACCCAAATCCTTCTTAAAAAAGATAAACAAATCAAACATATAAACACGCAAAACAAGGCAAAATAAAGCCAAATAACTCTAAACAGGTGAAAAAATAATTCAAACAAATCACGAAGCATTAATGCTTTTTAATAACGTTAGTCCATTGTTGAAGCTTCGTGTATTTTTTGTCAATTGCTTTATTAATGTCTTCATTTGAAATCTTCAGGTGATCTTGAAGAATTTCAATGAGACATAGCACATCACCCATCTCTTGAATAAGATGTGCATAATTAGTTACATCAGTATCATGAAAAGGATGTGACGATTTTAAACCAAAACGTCGAATCTTACTAATAATTTGAATGAGCTCGGAACATTCTTCCTGAATTAAGTCAAATGTTTCTGAAGCTTCAGCAGAAATTTCTGGAATTTCACTGTTCTTGGTTCCCATAATAAGATCCTATAAATAAATTATGTCACATTATATCAAACTCATAAGGTAAAGTACATATGAAAACATTCGCAGATCCAACTCCTGAAGATCGTCTTGTTTTACCTGTCAAAGATTTTTTTCCGAGCTATCCTAAAGTTGGAGAGGTTATTTTCTTCAATGTTTACCCTCGACAAGGTATTTACGTTTACACACCTGATGGCTGGTTTCCACTTTACGCAACAGAAAATAATATCTGGGAATCACACGTAGCGCAACAAGAACAAGCAACATTTTTCTTACGACACTCTTATAATACTGATGGTAGAAGCCTAAACGTTTACGTTGATGGCGAACGTCTGCGAAAAGATCAATTTGCTGAAATTTCAGCAAACATTGTAGCAATTAAAATCTTAGATGAAGATGGTGAAGATAAGCTTCTCCAGTATGGACAAAGAGTAGAATTTCAAATCTTTAACAGCCGCGTTATGAGACCATTTGACGTGAAGGAATTTTTACGTCGTAATGGTGATGACGCGCATGTGGGTTAAAACAAGCTCAAGTGACCAGTTACGCGATCTAACAAATCAGCATCTGCAGGGCCAATTGATAATGCTGTTAATGTGTGTACACCGTCAAATTCTGTAAGCCCATGATCTTTTACTAGCGCTGTATTAAAACCGTTCTCAACTGCTTTGTTGTAAATATCAGTTAACTCAGCTTCTGACCCTACTTTTAATACAGCTACGCGAGATAAACCGTCAGAAAGCCAATCAAATGCTTCATCACGAACCTCACGTAGCGTATCAGTCATCAATACATCCACTGCTGCGTGAACAGCTTGTCCAATAATTTTACCGGTTCTGATTTTTTGACCTTCGGCGTTTTTAAGATCTGAGCGTAAAACAATTACTAATTTTTGATAATTACTGTCCATTTATTGTGTCTATAAGTTTTTGAATTTGTTTAATTTTTAGTTCATCAAGAGCGCGACCAACGTCAGGTCCTTTTAATGTTTTTTGCTGGTCTTCCGTTAGATCGGCAAAGCGCGTTCTTGAAATAATTCCTGCAGCATAATTGAGCAGCATCCATACTTGAACCTTATCCTTGAAGCTAATGTAGAACGGCAAAGCAGCCGTTAGCTCTCGCATTATGCGGGGGTCTTGTACTGCGTTCAATCCTTTCAAAGTTTCAAATACCCATACCGCTAACTTGCAATCAGTCATAAAATCAGAGGTAAGCTGCATAAACTGGTAATCAAGAAATTTTGCTTTCAGCATCACCTTGATAATTTCACTAGGGGTTTTCAGCGCTGTCATTTTTTCAACGATGTCACTTGCTGACAAATAACAATGTGAGGCAGCCAAAATGGCAAAGCGTTGTGTTAACGTCACGGTGTCAGGCAGGTAATCGAAAACTGTTGAATGCACTGAAATATGTTGAACAAGATGGCTGAGCCTCCACTCATACAAATATTGAAAAAAGCGACTTGGCATTTTTTCCATTAGTGTCTTTGTCAGTTCAAGATAAATGCGCTCAGGTGTGAGACTGTTTAGTTCACCATTTTCACGCATTTCACTGATCAGATTAAGCGTTCCAGCATCGATGTGAAACTCAGGCCATCTAGCTAAAAACCTAGCAGCTCTTAGAACACGTACAGGATCCTCCATGAAGTGATCAGAGACATGCCTTAGCACTTTGGTTTCTAAATCATATAGTCCATTAAATGGGTCAATAATGTCACCAGAAGTGACCTCGTAAGACCCATCATCATAGACTTGATAAACTTCAATAGCCATTGCGTTGATGGTAAAATCGCGTCTAAAAAGATCTTCCTCCAACGTTACGTCAGGACTAAAATCTACTTCAAAACCATGGTATCCAGTCCCTACCTTGCGCTCCCGTCGCGCTAAGGCAAATTCAGCTTTTGATACAGGGTGATGGTAAACAGGGAAAGATGTTGCCTCAATGGGAATAAAATCCATATTCAGCATGTCTTGATGAGTAGCACCAACTACGAGAAAATCGATATCTCGTGGCGCCTTATTTAGCGCAATATCTCTGACCGCGCCGCCAACAAGGTAAAATTTCATCGTAGTTTCTCTCATACAAAAGGGAACTTGAGTTTATTATAACACAAGTTCCCTAAAAGTACAAATTTTTAATCTTTTTTAGTAAGTTCGTCAATTTTTTGTTCAACAGCGTCAACAGTATTTGTTACGGCTTCCTTAACATCTTCAACTACTTCAACAACAACTGGTTTAACTTCAGCCACAACTTCCTCAACCTTTGCTGCAACAGCTTGAGCTGCTTCAACAACAACTGGTTTAACCTGATCGTAAACTTCACCAGCTTTATTACCTACCTCATAACCCGCATTCACGACAGCTGTTCCAGCGGCTTTGGCACCAGTTACAACTTGTTCTTCAATCTGCTTTACATTGAAATCAAGACGAACCTTTTGATCTTTAATTGCGTCTAATAATTTTTGAAAATCTGACATTGTGTATCTCCCATAATTAACATGTGATACTTCTATTTATCAGATTAATTGCAAATTTGTACCACAATTTGTGCAAAATCGAGCTGTAGCTTTATTTCGACGACCACAAGTAACACAAGTAGGTTTGTGTTTTACAGTAACTGGACGCTGAACGATTTTGTTTTGAATTTCACCGAGAAGACGAAGCACTATAGAATGTTTTACACCATCTGTTTTAAGAGCCTGCGTCTCATGAAATTGCTGAGTTGAAATAGACCCAGGTACAGTAATACCTGCAACATTTTGCGCTGAAATTTCAACACCTCGAACATTTGAATCATATGAACACGTGCTATTATAGAATGAATTATCAACTATTCCTCGAGGTGCCACAGCTCCAAGATCTTTTGACCTAAGTTGGCCGCCTAAGAAATTATTTTGATTATAGATCCAGTCAGGTGTACGATTTGGGCGATATGAAATGGGTTGAACGTATGGTTGCTCAAATTCAAATTCAATATGAATTAACCCATCTTCCGCGCCAATACCACGGTGTTGCTCAACAGAAGCAGAGCGTTCAATAAACTTGAAGCGATTGCCGCTGTTCATGTTACCATTTTTGATAAAACGTTCAAGTGTCATTTCACGACCTGGCTCAATAACCAAGTAACAATCTTCAGTTGCATTTTGACCATCGACGTTTAGTGAAAACTGAACGCGGGTGCTATTTAAGTTTTTGAAATATAAAGAATATTCCGTGTTGAATGGAAGAAAGATTGTATCTCCATTCTCACGAAGAATTTGACCGCCTGCTTTTACGCAGACCACTAGCTTGTTATTGTACATCATTTATTTCTCCTTGATATGAAACTGGCCATCGTCTAAGGCCACAAATTAAAGACGATTGGAATAGCAATGAGCAGCTGTTAACCACTCATTGCTATTTATTGTCACCAAATAGGACTTTACGGAGCTAACGTCTGTTCGAAGTTAGGTAATGCTCTTGTACGTCCAAGTCTGCCAGTTGCAGTAATTTTAACGATGTTATCAGTCGCATTTAGTTGTCCAATAGCACCTATTAATATTCCATTAACATCCGTTTTGTGGCCGTTTGGAAGCAACAACTCAGGATGGTCAAATGGGGCGCGCTCAAGAGTAACACGATTGTCAGTAAGAGTTCTCAAGAAATTAGCAACGTCAGTAATATCTGTTGTATCAAATGCAAGTGGTATAATTTCTGGGTGATGATTTGGATTAATAAACAACCCGCCATTATTATAAACTTGAAGAGCTTCTTCAAGGGTTTTTGCTGAACCGTTATGGAAATACGGTGCAGTTAAAGCAACGTTTCTTAGAGATGGTGTCTTAAATGAACCGTCAGTCTTTGCCGGTGAAAGCGCTGGAGTCATAACAACTGGTAGACCAACTGCATCAACAAAATTGATATTGACGTTGAACACATCAGACGTAGTAGGAGGCGTACAAGCTGCTCCGCCTACAACGATACCGAGAGGGCTAACAGGGCAAGGAGTATTTGCATTAAATGCATTTTCCCATTGTTTAGCGAACGCTAGCGGATTATTCCATGGGTCATTTCCACCTAGACCATGATCGAAATCAAGCGGTGTTACACCGATATCATAGAAGCCAAGATCATAAGTACCAAACTGAGCTGCTGGATCAAACGCTGGAACAATTGGATCAACAGGAATTGCGCCAGCAAGACCTGGAGCAAAAGGCATTGGTTCAGCCATAAACTCAGGAGCGATAGCACCAGGAGGAACAATTACACCGGCAGGAGCAGGAGCTAAAGCAGTAAATGTTGCAGTTGTAAATTCTGGACCATTATGACAAAGAATGCAGCGACCATTTTTCTGTGGAATTGGGGCGCCAGTTATAGGATCAACGCCAACTTGTGGATTTAGAGCTGAAACTACGCCCATGAACAAATCAAGACCACGTGACTCGCTACGTGTTAAACCGCGAAAAACACCGCTTGGAAGACGAATTGGCTGAGGTGCTTGAACAGGAATTGCACCACCAACCGGTAGAACATTTTGGATTGTTCTTGGAATGGTATCAAATTTACTGTTACCAGCAACTAATGTATTCTCATAAGCAGCAACAGCTAAACCAAAGTACATTGCAAAGTTTGATTGTTCTAAAGGAATTCCTTGGGCATTTGTTCCAGTGTAAAATTCTGGCTTAAATGCAGCTTGAATTAATGAACGATAGGTAACGTTAGCGCGAAGGAAATTTGGATTGGCGGTCCCAGCTACAAGAGACGCTAAAACGCTGTCAGATTGAGAAACCTTCTGATTTGCTAACGCTTTAGCTGCAACGATCTTAGCAGCTACGTCAAGAAATGCTCTATTTTGACAGCTCATTTCTAGATTTGAAAGCACTGGACCAACTGCTTGAGATGCAGTAGAAGCATTATTCACTTCTAATTTAACAGGAGCGACAACACCAGCAACGTTTCTAAAAACACGCGCGTTAGGATCACGTAAACCAAAAGGATTTACACCATTAAATACACGATTAGCTCTACCATCCCAGAAATTACGAACTAAGAATCCAGCGCCAATTGTAGTTGGAGTATTACGTGGTTCAACAAAACGCGTGTTTAGATTATCTTTTGTTGCATAATCAGGCGCTCTTGGCGTACAAACGTCATTACCGGAAGTACCACTGGTATTAACAAAAACGCCGTTAAATGTTCCTGCAGAACTAATAACATCATCAATAACTAGCGCAGTTTGACGAAGTGGATTTAATGGATCAACACCAGTAAACTGCCACATTGGAAAATCACGCACTGTCAATGTTGAATTTGGACCTTTAGCACCAGTTGGGAATGGATCAAATACAGTATTGCCAGCATGATTTAAACCAGGATTAATTTGATTTACGTTTCTGCTATCAGCACCTGCGTGAAAATGACATGATGCGCAGGCCATTCCATCAGATCCAACTTGAGTATCCCAAAATAACGCTTTACCAAGTCGAACTAAAGCCGCTTGATTTGCAACTATTGAATTTATACCGGTAGGTTGAAGCACACCATCAAATTTAACCTCCATTGGAGGTTTAATGGCGGTATTTAGTGGGGTAGGAATAATGAGAACTGCTGCGCTCGTTAAGTGAGAAACAACGAACAAAGCGGTTCCCAATATGATTTTTTTAAATCTAATCATAGTTAAAATACCTTAAAACTCGAAATTTAAATATTCGGTAAGAATTTACCGGGCTTTAGGAGTTGTAACAACGCTAAGATGCTTGGATCCTTAAAAGAAGTCTCATCCTAAGTGTATTTATATCACAAAAATGGCTAATTGTAAATTATTTTTATTAAACCAATATTAAAATAAAAATAATTATTAAAGAAATATTTAGAAACTAAAAAAGGGTCTCAATGAGACCCTTTAGAGTAAATGCTGGTTCCTAGCCAACGCTAATTTATCGTATTAGCAGGTTTATCACACGTCCTTACGTGATCAATTCGTCACGCTTACACTTCGCCAGGATTAAAAATCCCTAGGGCTCGCCACCTTTTATGACGCTGCGGGCCACGTCAATTTAGTTATGGACCTGTTGATCCAGGTCCATAATGCTGAATGCTTTTCAATTAAGCGCCTACTCTTCCTGAATATGTAACAACTTCTTTGCTTTCAAGTTCAGTAACACGCTTAATTAGTTGCGCAACTAATTCAGTTAGCGCTTCAACTTTCTCTTCTAATTTTTCAATTTTTTCTTCCATTATTCTTTATTTCCTTTTCTGAACATTTTAAAAAGTAAAAATATACCTGGCCAACCAACTACTAACGCAATAAAAAGTAAGTGTTCCATAATATTCCTCATGATTTATAAAAAAGGGCGCCTAGATTATCAAACTTCCAGTGGTGTCTCCAGGCGGGGCAGCAGTAAAACGTTCCTTGTGGCATCCCTTGCTAAAGTATTTATGGAATTTAGTTTAAATTTTAAGTGTTATGTAATAACATTTATTCATTATTTACTTACTGGAAATAGTCTTTCCTGCTTTATGTTGAAACCACGCAACTGCAAGTTCAACACCAAGATTGACTGCCCAGTTAGCAAGATCAAGACCGATTTCTTTGATTTCTTCAAGAGCTGCATGACGTTTTTCTGGCCCAGTTAATGCTTTATCATTTTGACGTTCTACTACAGCTTTTAAACGATTAAAAATATCACTTCCTAAGAGAAATGACGCAAATTGTTGAATTAAAAATGGTCCTACTTTCATTTAAACCTCCGATTATAAAGCTTACAAGCAGTTTTTACTGCTTTCAGCTCTATTTATCGAAGGTCAATGCTTATTCTTCAATTACGAATAGAATTTCATCCTCGTTAATTAACCGGTACCGCTCAGTTCTTGAGGTATCAAAGTGACGACCCGCAATTGGCTCAAATAAAACGACGTCACCAGGTTTAACTGAAATTGGAATTGTTTGACCTAGCTTAGCAACTTTGCCAGGTCCCGTTTTTAAAACCTTGCCGCGGCGAAATCCTTCGTCCCACTTCAATCCTATGTAAATACCACCGGCTGATTGATCGTCATTGTCAAATAGCTCAACTACTATTCTATCACCGAGCAAATGAATTTCATCTAGGTTGAAAAAGTTGCCCTGCGTCGTCGTCATTATATTCTCCTACTACTTTTATATTATTGAATTCAATATCATTTATTAGTGATTCACCTTCTTTTAGAACCACCATTTTAGCTCTTTGTGGCAAGCTAATAAGTGCCATATTAAAAAAATCAGCTGAAACATTAATGCATCCATTGGTTATGCGCCTATCTTCTACACGTTCAGATGCTAAACGTTCGGCTCTACGTTCACCAGGTTTACCAAGATAAAGAGGGTGAATTGCCACCACTTGTTTTTTACCGTGAATAAACATAATAATTGGTTCACGCATCTTTGTGCTGTATGCTTTTTCAATTACAAAGTTACCAGCTGGTGTAACTGGTTTTGACTTGCCAATATCATATGCAATTTTATCATACTCATCAGAAAGCATTTTCCCAAACAGAGCTGGGTTTATCATTGTTGACCGAGTTTCTGGTCTATAAACAACTAGCTTACCTTCAGCTTTAACAGCAATAACAGTTGGTACTTTTTCATCGACAATCGAAGACAACGTCACAGCTGAAGCAATTTGGCTTGCTAAAAGAAGTAGAGTGAAGAGTAATGATTTCATGAAAAAGTACCTCAGATATTACTTAACCACGAGCTTTAGCAGAGCGCCATAAAACCTTTCCAGTAGAGTCTTTAATTACAAGACGCTTTGATACTGGGTTATACTTCATGGTGACTCCATTACCAAAATCAAATGGTTGTTCCGTTGAGCGCTAACCCAGTTTTCCAACCATTATTTTGTCCGCCACCTTGCCCGCCACCATCAACTTGCTGCACTAAAAACGCTGTATCTAAACCACCAGTTTTTGCGTGAGCATCAAAACCAATCACAGTATTAGTAGGCGTGTCACCAAAGCTTTCTTCATTATACGCTTCAGTGTTGAAGCCAATAGAAGTTCCATTGGAAGAAGAATTATGCTGAAATTGTTCAGCGTGAAACGCCGCGTTCCAATTATTTGTTCCATTGATATGCATTCGAGAATACAAACCAACTGTATCACCGCCGTCCTGGTCAGTAGTTGTTTGAGTATAAATATTCCATGCAAACAACCCCTTCGCTCCATTAGTAACATTTTCCATTACCGAAGCAAGCACATTGGCAGTTGAACCTACAGGCGGGTCAATTGTATTAAGACCACGTGTCCAAAGATAACCAGTATTTAACGGTGGATAGTTAACAGAATTGTCAAAGAATTTATTAATTTGACCAGCTACTGCCACCGTTGAAATCAAACCAAAAGTAATTGCTACATTTCTTGCAAATTTATTCATTTATTGCTCCTCAATATCATCGTCCTCAAAGACACATTCATCACCAGATTTTGCCTTTTTATTCGGTTCTCGAATGTCCATATCTTCAACGTAACCTGATGGAGGTAACGCGAATTTAGTACCATCGATGTTCCAAATTTGCTGTCTGAGATGGGCGTAGGTTATAATTTGCGAATGCGGGCTCATGTAAACGAAACCAGGATAATCCGAAATCATTTCAAAGTCCATGAGTTTCCACTCAGTCATTACGCAAACTGGTTTTTTACCATCATTGGTCAATACTGCATACCAATTCTGTAGTTCAATTTTGTTGTGATCTACATCATTAGCGTCATGTAGCGTTGGTGATCCCTTGTGAATTGTGATCCTAACATCATCCTTTTCACCTGCCATAATGTGATCAGGTGTAGGTGGCGCGTAAAATGGATCTTTTGCGGCAACTCCATGTGTTTTGATAAATTCGGCTTCTTCCTTTTCAAAGTCCCGATCTTTGATATTAGGAGTACAACCAATGAACGTCATAAGAACAGGTAGAATCAAAAAAAGCTTTTTCATCATAAATCTCCAAGTTAGTTACTAAAAAGGGTTTAGCAACAAATCCGTGTTACTAAACCCTTATTCATCCGTGACGTAATCCATTTACCAACTCTCCATGTCTCTCCTAAAGCATAACAATCTTGTCCCTGTAGCGTCCTATGCTATATTTATCAGTCCGTGATATTATTCGCGAACTTGTTCAGTTACCACAGGAGCTGCTGCTTCAGGGGTAGGAACGATTTGTTCCTGAGGAGCTGCTGCAACCGGAATACCCCAAGGCTGTCCGCCATCAGCTACGCAAGGACGACCTGCACGCTTAGCGGCTTCACGAACTTTGTCACTATCGCACATCATTTCACGAGCAGTAGGAAGATCGCCAAAAGCAGAAAGCTGGCGAGCGTCAAGACGACGTACGCAAGCGCTGTCACGCCAAGTGGTACCGAAGCTGAAGCCGAAACCAGAACCAGAAGCACCAAAGCTGGTGGAACCCATACAGGTTTCAGTCAATGTGGTAGCAAGGTTTGGAGCAATGGCGTTAGGAACAGCGCTGCTGAGATCAGACCCACGAACTGAATCGTGACTATCGAACCTCTGATTGAAAGCATTCCCAGAACTTGAACCTGAAGACGCAGTTGCGTTTTGATTTTGACTTGCTGTAGCCGTAATATCAGCAAAAGCTGAAGGAACTGCAAGAGCAAGTACTGCGGAAAGAATAAAATTCTTCATAATTTTTCTCCAAAATTTTGAAAGATTATGTTGAAGACGCAAATTTTACTCTGCGTCTTCAACATTTACATGACTCTTGCTACAGCAAGATCACGAGCGAATATTAACGATCGTGATTGGAGCGAGGAGCCGGATAAACAACCAAGCTAACGCCTTCAGCGCCGGCAGAACCGGTCTGGCCAGCAAAACCACCAGTTACGCCCAAAGCGTGATGAGCGATCCCGTAGGACTTGCTGTAAGTAGCGCCTTCACTGACTGCGCCAGTTTCAACAGTGCCGTTACCAAGCTTAACGCTGGCGCCAGACTGATTAAAGGCGCCAACTTCAGTACCCTGCTTAGCAAAACCGTTGCCGATGTTTGCAGTAGCAGAAAGAGAGCCGACGGCGACGTTGGAAGAAGCTTCAGCTGCACCGAAACCAATGGAGGCCTGAGAAGGACCATAATTGGTAGCGAAAGCAGAACCAGAAGCCAAAGCGATAGCAAGAGCGATAATTGAAGTTTTCATGACGTAAGTCTCCTAAAAAAGTAAATGAAAGGTTAGTCCATTAGAACTGACTTACGCGCGTCCATTGTGCATCTATGCACACTTATTTGCTTCCATTTTCTTCCGTGAAGAGTAATCAGACTAACTTAAAACATCCTTGACGTGATCAAGCTGATCACAACAATTGTATACTGAAATCTTTCCATAAGAACTCTAAATCATTTAGAGTAACTGTTCAATGTTATTCAGTATGGTGATATAATATACTGTTTGATCAGTATGTACACTTATTTTTCCAACTATTTACCCACATTTAATAATTTCTAAGCTTTTTCATTTTGAAAAAATTAAAATAATTAATAATCAAATACTTTTGAAAAGTTTC